>ENA-OREN01000485-OREN01000485.1-marine-metagenome-genome-assembly--contig:-NODE-485-length-58039-cov-4.756099_pt1 | contig 58039 bp, 55 predicted proteins | sample MGYA00248624_ERZ508555 | MGnify/ENA primary metagenome ERZ508555 (study PRJEB26222, sample SAMN06267773) | marine metagenome | isolation source: Saanich Inlet, British Columbia, Canada | place... | reverse complement strand
CCCCAAAACCCCAAAACCCCTTCCAACTAAAAATCGTTAATTTTAATCGTTTTATTGATTTATTATAGTTAAAAAATGAAGTAATTTTCAGCAATAGGTGCAGTGATAAATGCAGTCTCTGCAATCAATATAGGGCCTATGTAAAACGACATCTTTTAATAAACCGAACAACAAATAAACCTCCAGTCAGGCTTAAGCAGCTAATTGGGCCTTGGCACATTTGCTATGTCTCAGGAAAAAATGCAGCTTGATGCAGAAATCAAGTCTGTGCTATAAGTTAATGCTGAAGCTGATATGAAAATTGAATAGCTGATGAAATAAGGAACATCGTAGAAATAGAAAGTTTAAACGGAAACCTCTATTGCTGCTAAGTCACTTTCGCATTTGAAAAATATGTTGGAATCGGAGTCAAAATAGTAGATTAAAGAAAAAATTAAGCAAGGAATAAAACAGAAATCCGGGTTGAGTTAACAATAATAAGCCAAATTACTTGCCGAAATTGACTCCCAAGAAAACAGTGAACTAGAAACCTATGTTAAAAACAAGTGGGGATTTCTCAAGAATATAATCAATATTAACACTTTCTTTTCAAATGCAGATGACGCCAATGGAAGCAAAGCATCGGCAGATGACAAAGGCAAAGCAGATAGTTTCAAAGACAAAACATCCAAAATCAAAAACGTTGATGAAGTTGAAGATGCCTTTGGAAATAGTCAGAGCAAGAGTGGGGAAGATGATAATGAATAAGACATGGGTGCAGATTAACAAGAGACAGACATTTAACATAACCCAAATTATGGAAAAGGTGATAAAACTAAAGGGAAAGTTATTGACGATTTCCATCCAGCGAAAGCACTCAAAAAAATGGTAGATAAAATTAGAGAGCAATAAGATAGGATTCCTTAAATGGCCAGTGATGAAAGTCAATGGGGAAGTGATGTTAACAGAAGGGCAAATGATAATGAAAAATGGCAAACTGATATTAATAGAGGATAAAATGACGATGAAAGATGGTCAAATGATGCTAATAGAAGAGCTAACGACAATACGAGAACAATAGATATCCATTACATGCCTCCAATTCACTAAGAGGAGGTGCATAATAGACCAGTGCAAGAAATGCCAACGACAATGAATTAAGACGATGTGCAAACCAAAGTAGATTCACCAGCAAAGAAGGAAGAGCCAAAAGCTGCAGATAAAAAGAGCAATTAGAGTTTAGTTCAAAAGAAACACAGGAAGAAAGCGAAGAAAGTGGAACAATAGAAAAGTTTAGATTTGAAAAAGGTGGACAAAATGGAGGAGATCATTAACAAAAAGGAAGAAGAAAATAGTAAAGAAGCAGATAGTGTGTTAAAGCAAATTGAAGAGCTAAAAAAGAAGGCAAAGGTTCTTGAGAATAACAAGAAACATAATAATACTAATAATCTACTACTTTTTTTCATAATATATTAATTATTTATTTATCAATATATAAAATTTTTCTAATTTTCTACTATGGATTAAAAAAGCAGTTTTAGACCCCTTTATAGAATTTTCACAAAGACAATCATGGGCATGGATCTTAATATTTGTCGCAATATATAAGTTAGGTGATGCCTTAGCTGGAAATATGACGACCCCTTTTTTATTAGATATTGGTTTCTCAAAAATTCAAATTGCTAATATTGTTAAAGTAATAGGCCTCGCAGCTACTCTAATAGGATTGTTTTTAGGAGGCTTATTGGTTTCCAAATATAATATAATTTCTGTTTTATTTATTGGAGGCTTTCTTCAAATGTTTTCTAATTTATTTTTTGCTATTCAAGGAATTATGGGTGTAAATACAAATTTTTTAATGCTGACTATATCAATTGAAAATTTAGCGGGAGGAATAGGAACAGCTGCTTTTCTTGCATATTTATCAAAGTTAGTTGACCCTCGTTATATTGCTACTCAGTTCGCCCTTTTAACTTCTTTTATGGCCTTATCAAGAACACAATTATCGGCTCCAGCAGGCTGGATGGTAGAAGGAATAAATTGGGATGGAGCGATTATATTTATAAGTCAATTTCTCCATATTAATTTAGGATCAATCTTAGATAATAATATAAAATGGATATTATTTTTTATTATGACCACTATTTTAGCTATTCCTGGATTATTAATAATTCATAAAGGCACTAAAAGCCTTGCACATAAAAACGAGTAAACTGGCTCTTATACAAAAAGTACAAAACTTATTAAAAACATAATTAAAGCTAGTATGGCTGGAACATTAAAGAATGAAACCAGAACAAATAATATTAGTGTTAAGAGAATTGCGATCCAGGAAATACTATTTGAAATATTTGGGCGAATTAAATCTACAAGTGCAGACGCTAACATTGCTATAGCTGCAAAGCCCATAGCCATAACTCCTTTAGAAACAAAAGATGTATTTTTGTTTGTTAATATAAAGGCATAGCCTACTAAAGCTAACACTATTCCAGGAATATTGAGTGCTATGATCGCTGTGATTGCTCCCAATATGCCGCTAGATTTAAAACCAATAATTGCTGCTAATTTTACTCCCGTAAGACCTGGAAATAAGAAAGTAACACCTAAAATACTAGCAAATTCCGTGGCATCAACAATATTATATTTTTCAACAAATGTTTCTTGGATCAGTTTTATCATAGTAGCACCACCACCAAAAGCGGTAATACCTATAATACTAAAACCTTTAATTAATACCCAAAGAGAAATCATTTTATTTAGCCCCTAGGTTCTTTATATAATTAACATAATTAGTGCACTTTAAATCTAGCATGTCTAACCTTTGTAAGATTTCTAGTATTACTTGCATTGAAGTGCATTTTAAAGAAATAGTTTTAAATGGAATATTATTTATATGAATATTAGCAAACTCTAACCTAATTTTTTTTCTTAATTTAGACACATCTTTTTTAATCTTATATCTCGTTAATTGTTTTTTAACAACGGGAAATAAATAGTCATTATTTTTTACATCAATGATATTATCTAAAGAATCTAGATTACTAGTATTAGTATTAGGATTTAATATTTTTAAATTTTTTAATTTTAATAAGCCGTCTTCTAATATTGGGAAAGGTATTATAGTTTTTTGAGAAAATTTAAATATATTATTTTTATTTTTCATGATGGTTTTAATGTGAAGTTCTTCTAGTGTTTGTCCTTTTATTTTTCTTAATTTTATATTATGTGACAGTTTTGGTATTATTACATATTGATCAATATAATTTTTATAATTAGGCTCAGGTAAATTTAAACTTATCATATCTAGAACTCTATTTTTTATTTTTTCCTCTTCATAAAAGTATCTCCATTCCCAGGACTCTTTTTTGCTATTATTGCTAATTTTTTGCATATTATTATTATAATATAATTTTTTTTTTTAATCAAAATACTATATATTGTGCCTCTTATTATTTTTACTTGACTTTGTATTAGTATTTGCTACTTGAGGCTAATTTGATTTTTTTTATTTAATACAGGGAATATAATATGAAATATATTTTAATAGTTTTAATAACTTTTTTTTCTTTGCAATCTATAGCTCAAGACAAACAGAAAAAAGGTTTTAGTACATTGCCAGGCTGGTCAGGAGGCTATAGATATTATTTGGATTTAGATGAAGGTGAAAAAGGTAAATTAAGATTGTTTAGCAAATTTAAACAAAAAAATGGAAATACTGTCAGATTTGGTTGGGATAAACAGATTGGCAGAAATTTAAATGATTGGAATGCTGATGATGACGGTGTAATCTTTTTTGAGCAAGAATTTAAATTTTAATTGAGAACATCGTTTATTAGTAATTAGGGGAAATTTATGGAAGCATCTTTATTAGTTCAGATATATGCCATTGTTGGATTCCTTGTGGCTGCTTATTCTCTTGTGGCCAATGATTATGTTCAGACACTAGGAACCTTTATAGCATCTAATTCACAAAAATTTATATGGTATTATTTATAGATGGCTGCTTCCGTAGTATTGTTATTTACATTATGGTATAATTGGTCATTAAATGGAGGACATATTTCATATGGAAATTATTACCAATTACGGTAACGTATTAATAATATTGGCAATTGTTTTTGGTGTATTTATGGCCTGGGGTATTGGGGCAAATGATGTAGCTAATGCAATGGGTACATCAGTAGGTTCTGGCGCTGTTACAATTAAACAAGCCGTTATTATTGCAGTTATTTTTGAATTTTCAGGTGCAATTCTTGCTGGTGGAGAGGTAACAGCTACAATTCGTAAAGGCATACTAGATACAGAATTGTTTATCAACGATCCACATCTATTGGTGTATGGTATGTTGGCATCTTTATTGGCTGCAGGTACTTGGTTATTAATTGCCTCATCATTAGGTTGGCCAGTATCTACAACACACTCCATTGTTGGAGCGATTGTAGGTTTTGGTGCTGTTGGTGTTGGTATTGATGCTGTTGAGTGGAATCAAGTTGTTAAAATCGTAATGAGTTGGATAGTGTCACCAGTATTGGCTGGAATCATCGCCTTTGCCTTGTTTAGGAGTCTTCAAAAGTTAATTATTGATACTAATCATCCTTTCAATAATGCAAAAAAATATGTTCCTTATTATATGTTTTTGGTTGGTCTTGTTGTCTCCCTGGTAACAATATTTAAGGGACTTAAGCATATTGGTTTGAGCTTTGATACAGTGACAAGTTATATATTATCAATAGGATTTGGGCTAATCATAGCAGTTATTGGAGCTTTTTTTATTCGCAATATCCATCTTAATCCTGATGAAAACAAAGATTTTTACTATGCTTCAATGGAGAAAATATTTGGCGTGCTGATGATCATTACTGCAGCAGCAATGGCTTTTGCTCATGGTTCTAATGATGTGGCTAATGCCATCGGTCCGTTGGCAGCGATTTATAGTGTTATTGATAGTGGAGGTATGGTCAGTTCTAAGAGTGCGTTGCCTTTATGGATATTATTTGTTGGTGGCGTTGGAATCGCCGTTGGTCTCATTACTTATGGTCATAAAGTTATAGCAACTATAGGTACTGGTATTACCCAGTTAACTCCGTCTCGCGGATTTGCCGCAACATTGGCTGCCGCTGCAACAGTTGTTATTGCCTCAGGCACTGGAATTCCAGTTTCCACAACACAAGTATTAGTTGGTGCAGTGTTGGGTGTTGGTATAGCTCGAGGAATGGCTGCATTAGATGCTCGAGTTATTAGGGGGATATTTTTGTCATGGATTGTGACTCTACCTGCTGGTGCTTTCATGTCAATTTTATTCTTCTTTGCACTTAAAACTATATTTGGGGCTTAAATTTATCTTGTTATGGCTTTTTAAACTTTTTTGTGCTATAATTTTTTCCTATTAAATACAGGTCAACTTTATATATCTAAATTTATATAATTTATAATATGGTAGAGCATTCATATTATTTAAATCTATTTGAAACTATGAGAAATTATATATGGCGAGTGAAAAAAAAATTAGTTCTATCTTAAAGCATAAAAGTTTGTATGGCTTAAATGATTCTTTTATCAACCGGGAATTATCTTGGATTGCATTTAATCAAAGAGTTCTGGATGAGGCAAATAATATTAATCATCCAATTTTAGAAAGTCTAAAATTTCTTTCAATTTCAGGAAGTAATCTAGATGAATTTTATATGGTAAGAGTGGCTGGATTGCATGCTCAGGTTGACGAAGGAGTCAATATTAAAAGTTCTGATGGAATGATGCCTCAAGAACAATTAATGGAAGTAAATAAAAAAGCTAATTTATTAATGATTAATCAACAAGCGTCGTGGAAGAAACTTAAAGAAAAAATGAAGGATAATAATATCCATATTTTAACAAAAAATTCTTTAAGTATTAAAGAAAAAGAACATTGTGCAGAATATTTTGAGGCCAATGTTTTGCCTGTTTTAACACCTCTTGCTATAGATCCTGCTCATCCATTTCCGTTCGTAGGTAATTTAGGGTTAGTTTTAAGTATTCAGCTTAAGCATAAAAAAAATAATAAAAAAAGAAATGCCCTTTTACCGCTGCCAACAATCTTACCAAGATTTATAAAAATTGAGAGTAACAAAGATAGCCTTAAAATGATTCCTCTAGAAGAAATGTTGATGCTATTTAGTAATAAAATATTCGATGGATATGATTTTTTAGGGGGTGGATTATTTAGAGTTATTCGAGATAGTGATGTAGAGTTTCAGGAAGAAGCAGAAGATCTTGTGATTTCATTCCAGAAACAGCTCCGCACTAGAAGGCGTGGAAAAGTAGTGCGATTAAAAATAGATAAGAATTGTCCTAAAATTATTAAAAATATGATTATTGATTCATTAGAAGTAAACAAAGAAGATATTATAGAAATAGACGGAATTATAGGAATTTCTAGTTTAATAGAAATATATAATGCAGGCCCTAAAAAACTATGTTTTAAAAAATTTGAAGCACGTTTTCCTGAAAGAATTAGAGAAGCGGGAGATAATATTTTTAAGGCCATTAGAAATAAGGACCTTGTTGTACATCATCCATATGAAAGTTTTGATGTGGTCGTAGATTTTTTACAGCAAGCGGCCAAAGATCCAAAAGTAGTGGCAATAAAGCAGACTCTCTACAGGACTAAAAGGGATCATTCTCCTATTGTAGAGTCTTTAATAGAGGCAGCAGAAGCTGGAAAATCGGTTACAGCAATCGTAGAACTAAAGGCAAGGTTTAATGAAGAGACTAACATAAAACTTTCACAAGACTTAGAAAAAGCAGGAGTGCATGTTGTTTACGGAGTTGTTGATTTAAAAACACATGCTAAAGTTTCATTGGTGGTAAGAAGAGAGAGCAAAAGACTTAATACATATATCCATTTTGGAACAGGTAATTATCATCCGACTACTGCTAAAATATACACAGATTTATCATTATTTACTTGTAATGCTGATTATGCAAAAGATGCTTCTCGTTTTTTTAATATGGTAACTGGACATAATGATACGGATGATTGGAGCTTATTAGAAGCGGCCCCAAAAGGATTGAGAAAAAAATTATTGAAACTAATTGAAGAAGAAATTATAAACGCAAAAACAGGTAAGCCTTCAGGCATTTGGTTTAAATGTAATGCTATAGTAGACCCTATTATTATAAAAGCACTTTATAAAGCTAGTGCGAATGGTGTTAAAATAGATTTAATAGTTAGAGGGGTATGCTGTTTAAGGGCAGGGGTGCCTAATTTATCAGAAAATATTCGAGTGAAAAGTATTATAGGTAGGTTCTTAGAACATGGAAGAATTTATTGTTTTGCAGCAGGAAGGCAAATGCCTTCTTCTAAAAACAAAGTTTTTATTTCAAGCGCTGATTTAATGCAGAGAAATTTTGATAGGAGGGTTGAATTACTTATACCTATACAAAATCATACTGTACATGCACAAATCTTAAAGCAAATTATGGTGGTAAGTTTAAATGATGTAAACCAAAGCTGGGAGATGGATAAAAATGGTAATTATAATAGATTAAAATATGACAGAACAAAAATTTCGGCACAGGATTATTTCATAAGAAACCCAAGCTTGTCTGGAAGAGGACATGATTTACACAAAAATAAACCAGAAGCAATTATGCTTTTCGATTCTTAGCTAGCCTTCATTTTTTTATTTGTGCTTTTATTATTGTTTACATCATGTGCAGCAAAAATAGCATAGTTTAATATTTCACTAACATTTGCCCCCATAGGCAGAATTTGAATTGGTTTAGAAAATCCTGTTAATAGAGGACCTAGAACTTGTCCTCCTCCTACTTGTCCTAAAAGTTTAGCGGCAATATTAGCCGAGTGAAGGCCAGGCATTATTAAAATGTTTGCAGGTTCAGATAGTCCACTGAAAGGATAGAGTTCTAATAATTCTTTATTAAGCGCAACATCAGCACTCATTTCCCCATCATACTCAAAGTCTACTTTTCTCTTATTTAAGATTTCTTTTGCTTCATGGATACGTTCTGTCCCTGTCATTGTGGGGTTGCCAAAGTTTGCAAAAGAAAGTAAAGCAACTCTTGGAGTGTGTCCAAGGCCTTTTGCTTCATTTGCTGCTTGTACTGCAATATCCGCTAATTGTTCAGATGTAGGAGTATGGATTACGGTACTATCTGCAATAAAAAGCGTTCTTGTTCTTGTTATCATTATAGATAACCCAAACAATATCTTCTCTTTTTCTATAGCAATAACGCGTTTAATATCTTTTAAGCTTGCATAGTAATTTCTAGTTGTTCCAGTTACCATTGCATCTGCATCACCTGTAGCAACTATACATGCAGCAAAGCTATTTCTATCTTGGTTAATAAGTCTTATACAATCTCTTTTTAGAAATCCTGATCTTTGTAGCCGAGAATATAAAAAATCAGCATAATGAGCATTATTTTTACTGATTTTTGCATTTAGAATTTCTACACCTTTTTGGTTCGGATCTAAACCTAAGTTTTCTATTGCATCTAAAACTCTACTTTTTCTTCCTATTAATATTGAATCTCCATATCCTGCTTTATGCCATTGATATGCAGCACGTATAATTCTTTCTTCTTCACCCTCTGCAAATACCATTGTTTTAGGATTGTCTTTTACTCTTGAAGAGATCAATTGTATCATTGAAGCTGTTTGGTCTAATCTCATAGCTAATTCTCTATGATATTTTAAATCATCTTTGATTGGTTTTTGTGCAACACCAGATTCAGCAGCGGCTTTCGCTACTGCTGGTGGAATAGTAGTGATAAGCCTAGGGTCAAATGGAGTAGGAATAATATATTGTGGGCCGTAATGTAATTCTGCACCACTATATGCTGCAGCGACTTCATCAGGCACATCTTGCCTTGCTAATTGCGCCAAAGCATTTGTTGCTGCAATTTTCATTTCCATATTTATTCTTGATGCTCTGGCATCTAGAGCGCCCCTAAAAATAAAAGGAAACCCTAACACATTATTAACTTGGTTAGGATAATCTGATCTACCTGTTGCAATAATTGCATCTGGACGAACTTTATTTAATTCTTCGGGTGTAATTTCTGGATCTGGGTTAGCCATAGCAAAAACTATCGGATTGGGAGCCATTCTTTTCATCATGTCTTTTGTAAAAGCACCTTTGACAGATAATCCAAAAGCGACATCAGCCCCATCTAAGGCTTCTATTAAAGAACGTTTCTTAGTTGTAATTGCATGGGCTGACTTCCATTGATTTAAATCAGTTCTCTCTCTATGAATGATACCTTTAGTATCACACATAATGATATTTTTTTTTGGCATCCCCATAGCATTTAATAATTCAGCACAAGCAATACCTGCAGCACCAGCACCATTTATTACCATAGTAAAGTTATCAATTTTTCTATTTGTAATATCTAAAGCATTAATAAGACCTGCGGCTGCTATTATTGCGGTACCATGTTGATCATCATGAAAAACAGGTATATCTAGAAGTTCAGACAGTTTTTCTTCAATTATAAAACATTCTGGAGCTTTAATATCTTCTAGGTTTATGCCACCCCAAGATTTTCCTAAAACTTTTACGCTGTTGATAAATTCATCAGCGTCTTCGGTATTTACTTCTAAGTCTATACCATCAATATCTGCAAATCTTTTGAATAAAACGGCTTTTCCTTCCATGACAGGTTTAGAAGCAAGCGCCCCAATATTTCCCAAACCTAGAACGGCTGTACCATTAGATATGACAGCAACCATATTTCCTTTAGAGGTGTAATCATAGGCAGAAGAAGGATTTTTCTCTATTTCTAAGCAAGGCACAGCAACCCCTGGAGAATAAGCAAGAGATAAATCTCTAGCGGTCGTCAAAGGTTTTGTTGGTGCTATTTCTAGTTTACCTGGTTTCCCTTTAGAATGGAAATTTAGAGCATCTTTAGGGTGCAAAGATTTTGGCATTTATTAATCCTGTATAATTAATATAGCTCTAAGATTACAGCTTATAATAAATAACGTCCATCTATTTAATACAGAACTTTTGATAATTAGTGTTCTATTAAATACTGATATATTTTTATGAGAAAATTAGATCAATATGTTATAGTAAAGCTTCAATACGAATTTGTTTTATTAGAGAAATAATATGCCAACTGATAATGAATTAGAACAACAGACACTTCCACTTTTATCAAAGGTTACGGGAGCAACACTTTTAAAAACAACTCCAATGTTCCAACAGTTTTTAGAAATTAAATCAGAGAATTTAGATTGCTTACTTTTTTTTAGAATGGGAGATTTTTACGAATTGTTTTTTGAGGACGCTGTTATTGCATCTAAAGAGCTAGATATTGCGCTTACAAGCAGAGGTAAATATGATGGAAATCCTGTTCCTATGTGTGGCGTACCTTATCATGCATATATGCCTTACTTAGAAAAGCTTACCAAAAATAATTATAAAGTTGCCATATGTGAACAAACAGAAAGTCCTAAGGAAGCGAAATTAAGAGGTGGTACAAAGGCTTTGGTGAAAAGAGAAGTCGTAAGAATTGTTACGCCTGGAACTTTGACTGAAGAATCATTACTAGAGGCAGACAAGAATAATTTTTTACTTTCTGTATATGCAAATAATCAAAATCTAGGAGTATCTTGGTTGGATGTTTCTACAGGGGAGCTTTATACAGAAGCATGTTCTAAAAATAATTTTTTATCAATTATTGCAAGAATTCGCCCAAGCGAAATTTTGCTTATGGATACAGTAGATAATTACTATTCAGATTTGATTAAAAAAACTTTTGATTGTGTTATATCTCCTTTAATTCAAAGCCTAAATAATAGTAAAAAAGCAGAAAAATTAATTTGCCTTCATTTTGGTGTTAAAACATTAGCTTCTTTCGGAAGCTTTTCAGAAAATGAAATTATAACTTGCTGGTCTTTATTAGATTATGTTTCCTTAACCCAAAAAGGCAATTTACCTCCTATAAGATTTCCTAAATCTATAAAAAACGAATCTCTAATGCAAATAGATAATTCTACAAGAAAAAGTCTTGAAATTAATGAAACTTTACATGGCAACAAAAAAGGAAGTTTAATAGATTCTGTAGATATGACTCTGACTGCTGTGGGGGCTAGGCAGCTAGACAAAGATATTTCTGCTCCTTTGACCAACATAGAAGAAATTAATAGTCGTTTAGATATGATTGAGTTTTTAATAGAGGAAAAAACAGTAAAAGAAAGTATTCGAAAAATATTAAAATTTACAGCAGATATAGATAGAGCAAAAGCTAGGATAGTTCTTTCTAGAGGAGGTCCAAGAGATATTGAGTCTATAAAGTTAGGAATAGAGGCCGCACATAATTTAGATAACGTTTTGGATAAAAAAACATTAAAAAATGTTCCAAAAGGTTTCGGGGTAATTAAAAATAACTTAGGTCAGTGCAGTGAACTTTTAAATATATTAAAAGATATTCTTTCCGAAAAATTACCACTTTTTATTAAAGATGGAGGGTTTATAAAAACAGGATATTCAAAAGAACTAGATGAAGTATGTTCTTTTCGAGATGAGAGTCGACAGCATATTTTAGAAATGGAAGCGGAGGAAAGAGTAAAAACAGGCTTAACATCACTAAAGATTAAATATAATAATGTACTAGGGTATTTTTTTGAAGTGACTCATTTACAAAAAAAGAAATTTTTAGAAATTAAAAATTCAGAAAGGTTTATTCATAGGCAATCTTTAAAGGGAGCGGCACGTTTTGTAACAGAAGCTCTTTCTCATCTTTCAGAATCTATAAGTAATGCCGCTGAGCAAGCATTAGATATTGAGTTACGTATATTTGAAGAGGTTAAGGGCTTAATAAAAACTCAACATGATGCCTTGGCTAACATATCTTATGCTATTTCGCGCTTAGATGTGGTTTCTTCTTTAGCAGAAGTTTCCATATTAAATTACTTTGTAAGACCTAATATATTAGAGGATCAAAGCTTAAAAATAATAGGAGGTAGGCATCCAGCTGTCGAATTAGTAATGCAGAAGAGCGGTGAAAATAAATTTTTTAGTAACGACTGTCATTTAAAAGAAGAAGATAAAATATGGCTTTTAACGGGTCCTAATATGGCAGGAAAATCAACATTCTTGAGACAAAATGCTCTTATAACAATTCTTGGACAAGCAGGGTCATTTGTTCCTGCAGAAAAAGTAACAATAGGAATTGTAGATGCATTATTCAGTCGAGTAGGTTCTTCTGATGACCTTGCGAGTGGTCGCTCAACTTTTATGGTAGAAATGCTAGAAACTGCAGCAATATTAAATCAAGCAGGAAAAAAATCATTAGTAATTATGGATGAAGTTGGAAGAGGAACTTCCACTTATGATGGCCTTTCTCTTGCCTGGTCTATTTTAGAACATTTACATAATACTTCGAAATGCAGGACTCTTTTCGCTACACATTATCATGAACTAACTAAATTATCTGATACTCTTTCGTCTTTATCTTGTCATACTATGCAGGTAAAAGAATGGGAGAATAAAGTTATATTTTTATATACTGTAATTCAGGGAGTAGCCAAAGGCTCTTATGGTATTCATGTTGCTTCTTTAGCAGGTATTCCAGATTCAGTTTTAAATAAAGCTAAAATAATTTTAGAAGAATTTGAATCATTAGGAACACAATCTGCTTTAAGAACAAAAATAAAAAAAGATGATAATTTAACAAATTTAAAGACAAATAATAAAACAAATATTTTTAATAGCTTAATTGATGATATGTCAGCTATTAGTTTGGATGTCTTATCTCCAAAAGAAGCCTTAGATAAGTTATATGAGTATGTTAAAAGAATAAAAGAATTAAAAAATTAAAAATAGGAAATTTTTGTGTCTAACAACTACCATTTTAATCGAAGAGAGTTGATACAGGATATAGAGCTGTCTATTTCTAATAAAAACTATAAGACTTCATTTAAGCAGTTTCTACTTCCTATACTTAAGAAGTTTATTGACAAAAATTCATCAAATATAAAAACAATATATATGAAAAGTAAGAATGGTGTTAGCTCTGGAGAGTTGCGGTCAAAAATGATAGATGGTGTTATATTAAGTGCTTTTGATACTATTAATACTTATGCTTTTCCTATAGCAAATCCTACTACGTCGGATACATTAGCAGTAATTGCTGTGGGTGGATATGGTAGAGGAAATTTATCTCCAGGATCTGATATAGATTTACTCATTTTAACACCTTATAAAATAACACCCAGAATAGAACAGCTTGTTGAAACATTATTATATTTATTATGGGATTTGAAACTTAAGGTGGGATATTCTGTACGAAGTTTGGAAGAAACTATTTTAAAAGCTAGAATTGATAATACTATTTGCACTACATTGCTAGACGCAAGATTTATATCCGGAAATCAAGATTTATGGATGAAATTTAATTCAATTTTTCAGTCAGAAATTTTAAATAAAGAAAAAAATAATTTTTTTTATACTAAATTAAAAGAGAGAGATTTTCGTCATAAAAAAATGGGAGATTCTAGATACCTTTTAGAACCTAATATCAAGGAAGGTAAAGGAGGGTTAAGGGATTTAAATACTATTAGATGGATTATTTCTTTTATGTATCAAGTTGATAATTCAGCCGACTATATAGAATTAGGAATAATGACAAAGAAGGAAGCATTATTTTATGATAAAGCAGAAAAGTATTTTATGAATTTAAGATCAATTATGCATTATTATGGAACCAATGATTCTGATAGATTAACATTTGATCTACAATTATTAGTAGCAGAAAAATTAGGATACACAATGCATGCTGGCTCTACACCAATAGAACGGCTTATGAAGCATTATTATTTGTTTGCAAAGGAAGTAGGCTATTTAACTAAAAGCGTATTAGAAAATATAGAAAACAAAAACTTTAATAAGTCTAATTCTTTATTAAAAAATTTAATTTTTAAATTTAAAACAAATAAAGATGGAGTATTTGAATTTTATAATAATAAAATACATTTGGCTAAAGGTATAAAAAATATTGAACCAATAGATATATTTAAAGCATACAATTTTTCAGTAGAGTCTAATTTTAATTTAAGTAATGAATTAACCAACCTAATTAAATTAAATATTAGAAAAGTTGATCATATTCGTCAGGATAAAAAAGCGAATTCTTATTTTATAAATATTCTTACAAATTTACAGCACTCAGATAAAGTTTTAAGAAATATGAATGAAATAGGAGTTCTTGGAAGGTTTATCCCGGATTTTCAAAAGGTTGTGGCAAGAGTGCAGCATGATATGTATCATACTTATACTGTAGATGAACATACTATAAATGCTATTGGCATTCTAAGAAAAATAGATAATGGAGAGTATCAAAGTAAATATAATCTAGCCTCTAAAGTAATAAAAAATATAGTATCAAAAAAAGTTTTATATGTAGCATTATTTTTACATGATATAGCAAAGGGTAGAGGAGGAGATCATTCAATATTAGGAGGACAAGTAGCTAAGATTTTGTGTCCTAAGTTTGGGTTGCTTTCTGATGAAGTAGAAACTGTAATTTGGTTAGTAGAAAACCATCTTTTATTATCCATGATTGCTTTTAAAAGAGACCTACAAGACCCTAAGACGATTATTGATTTAAAAAATAAAATACAATCTGCAGAATTATTACGTTTACTATATTTATTAACAGTAGCTGATATTACAGCAGTTGGACCTGAGATATGGAATAATTGGAAAGATAATTTATTAAAGGTTGTTTATAACGAAACTTTAATGGAGATTAATGGTGGTGGAGACCAAAAATCTAGGATAATCAGAGAAGAAAAATATATAAATAAATTAAGAGGTTCGTTGGTTAAATGGAGTAATCAAGAATTTAAAAATTACTCCAATCGATTTTATTCTTATTATTGGACCAATATAAGCTCTGATGTTCACTTGCGTCATGCAAATTTAATACTAGAGGCTGATAAAGAAAATTTAAAATTAAAAATTTCTGCTGAACCATTAGAAGATCAAGGAGTAACAGAGGTTTCAGTCTATACGCAGGACCATTTGGGCTTGTTCGCAAGGACTTGTGCTGCATTAGCTTTAGCCGGAACTTCTGTGCAGGACGCACGAATAGTAACAACTAAAGATGGAATGACAGTTAATACTTTTCTAGTTAGATCTTCAGATTCTTCTTCTATTATTGAACAGAAAAATAGATTAAATATTCTTTTAGAAACTATTAGAAAGACTATTTCTGAAGAAAGAAACCCTAAAGTATTAATTAAAGAATTCAAAAGCATACAGATTCCTTCTAGAAGAGATTCTTTTGTAATTGAACCTCGTGTCTTAATAGATAATTTATCTTCAAGGTCACATACAGTAATTGAAATAAATTCAAAAGATAAAATAGGTTTACTACATACTTTAGCGAGTGAATTTTTTTCAATAGGATTGCATATATCCACAGCTAGAATAAGTACATATGGAATAAGAGCAGTAGATGTTTTTTATGTAAAGAATCTGACAGGAGGCAAAATTATAGAAGAAAATAAAATTAACATAATTAAATCTAAGTTAATGCGAGTAATCAATGAAAAAAGTGATGAAAATTTTAAAGAGTTAGAACAAATATAATGTTTTTTTACAATTCATTATCAAGCCTTTATAAGTCTAGTGCTGTTGTTAGTGCATGGACTTTATTAAGTAGATTAATGGGATTTATAAGAGATATTTTATTTGCATCTATTTTAGGCTCAGGACCAATTGCAGATGCTTTTTTGATTGCCTTTAGAATACCTAGTCTTTTTAGAAGGTTTTTTGCAGAAGGAGCTTTTTCTGCCGCTTTTATCCCTTTATTATCTAAGGAAAATGAAAAATACGGTCTACAAGGAGGAATATTATTTACATCTAAAATAGCTTCTATTTTACTAGTTTTTATTTTACCTTTAATTATATTATCTGAAATATTTATGCCAAATATAATTTACCTAATAGCACCAGGTTTTATAGATGATGCTATTAGATTTGATTTGGCTATACCTTATGCAAGAATTATCTTTCCTTATTTGATTTTTATAATATTTACTTCTTTATTTGCGGCTTGCCTAAATACAAATGGAAAGTTTTGGTCTGGAGCTGCTGCGCCTGTAATATTAAATATTTTTCTAATAACAGCACTTATTATGTCTAGATATGCTTCAAGGGATGTTGGAATTATCATGTCTTGGTCAGTTTTAATAGCGGGCATATTTCAGATGCTATTTTTGGCTTGGGTAAATTATAGAAATGGATTAGCATTTAGTATTTCATATCCAATAATTGATAATGATATAAAATTATTTATAAAAAGATTTATACCTGGAGCTTTTGGTGCTGGTATTACTCAGGTTAATTTACTAGTAAGCTCTATTTTTGCAAGTCAGATACCAGGGGCTATATCTTGGCTGTATTATTCAGATAGGATAGCACAATTGCCATTAGGTATAATAGGTATAGCAATAGGTACAGCTCTTTTACCTGATCTATCAAAAAAAATTAGTCTAGGGCAAATGGAAAAACAAAATTTGGTTCAGGAAAGAGCAATTTTATTGACAATATTTTTTTCCCTGCCTTCTTCTGTTGCTCTTATATATTTATCCAACTTAGTAATATCTACATTATTTGGATATGGAGCATTTATAGAATCTGATATAGTTGCGACATCTAATGCATTAAATATATATGCTTTAGCAATCCCTGCATTTATGTTAATTAAAGTTCTTTCCCCTAATTTTTTTGCTAGACAAGATACAAAAACCCCAGTTAAAATAGCAGTATTTTGTGCAGCTATAAATATTATTTTATCATGGTATTTAATGAATAAAATTGGTTATATAGGAATTGCAATTTCATTGTGTATTTCAGGATACATTAATGCTTTATTATTATTTTTTATATTAATAAAAAGACGTTTTTATATATTATCAAATTTATTTTTTATTGCTTTCACTAAAATAATATTAACAACTATTATTATGTTTTTATCACTATATATTTTGAATAAATTTTATTTAAATAACTATTTAATGCCTACAAAACTCATAAATATATTTAAATTATCATCATTTATACTGATGGGGGTTACAATATTCTTTTCTTTTAGTTATATATTTGGAATAAAAAGCTATTTTACTTCGAATAGCATATTAAATAATAATAAATAGTATTTTATATAACTGGTAATAGGCTTTATAGTCTGTTTATAACTTAATTATGAGGTGAAGTATGGGAAGAGTTTTTTCAGGAGTGCAGCCTACTGGTAATTTGCATTTAGGTAATTATCTAGGTGCTATAAAAAATTTCGTATCCTTACAAAATGATCATGAATGTATTTATTGTGTAGTAGATATGCATGCAATTACTGTAAAGCAAGACCCAAAAGTTTTAAAAAACAATATATTAGAAGTTGCTGCTTCTTTTATCGCTGCAGGAATAAACCCTGAAAAATCTATTATATTTGCACAATCACAAGTTTCTGCACATGCAGAGCTTGCCTGGATTTTTAATTGTGTGGCTCGTTTAGGTTGGTTAAATAGAATGACACAATTTAAAGAAAAAGCCGGTAAAAATAGAGAAAATGCTTCTGCGGGTTTATATACATACCCTGTTTTAATGGCAGCAGATATTTTGGCATATCATGCAACACATGTCCCTGTTGGAGATGATCAAAGACAACATTTAGAATTAGCTAGAGATATAGCTCAAAAATTTAATAATGATTTTAATTTTGATTATTTTCCTATTACTGAGCCAGTAATTATGGGAGCAGCAACTAGGGTTATGAGTTTAAGGGATGGAAAGAACAAAATGTCTAAGTCTGATATATCAGATTATTCTAGATTAAATTTGACTGATAGTGTAGATGATATTTCAAATAAGATCAGAAAAGCAAAAACAGACCCTCTTCCTTTACCTGATGCAAACTCTTTAAATGATGAAGGAAATTTTAAGGAAGAAACTATTAATTCTAGAGCTGAGGCTGTTAACTTATTAAATATATATTCTGCACTATCTAATGAAAATATAAAAAAAGTAGTAGAAAAGTTTGAGGGAAGACAGTTCTCTGATTTTAAAAAAGAATTGAATGAGATTGCAGTCGAAACGTTAGCACCCATTACTAAAGAAATGAGAAAGTTACTAGAGGATAAAACATATCTTGAAAGTATTATAAAAGATGGTGGAAATAGAGCAAATATTTTAGCTCAACCAATTATAACAAAAGTGAAAGATATTATTGGGTTTTATTAATATATGGAAATTTATTTACCAATAGCTGGCCTACCGATTAATGTTTTTATATTAATGTTTTTAGGCTTAGTTGTTGGTTTTTTGTCTGGTATGTTTGGGGTCGGCGGTGGTTTTTTAATGACCCCAATGTTAATTTTGATGGGAATACCCCCAGCTGTAGCTGTAGCCTCTGAGGCAAATCATATTTTAGCGGCATCAGTCTCTGGTTTTTTAGCACATATGAGAAGAGCTAATGTTGATTTTTTGATGGGATTTATATTACTTCTAGGAGGAGTTTTTGGAAGCATAATTGGAGTTTTTTTATTAAAATATTTATTAAGCATAGGACAAGAAAAATTATTTATTTCTTTATCCTATATTTTGATTTTGATTTTCGTTGGTTTTTGGATGCTAGCAGAGAGTGTAAGTTCCATAAAAAAAATAAATAAAGGCAAAAGAAATAAATTACATGAACATATATGGCTACATGGCTTGCCATTTAAAATAAAATTTAGAAAATCTCATTTATATATTAGTGTACTGCCACCTATATTTATAGGGTTATTGGTTGGAATACTGTCTTCTATAATGGGAATAGGTGGAGGGTTTATTTTAGTTCCTGCAATGATATATATTCTTGGAATGCCAACACAAGTTGTAATTGGCACATCATTGCTACAAATAGTTTTTGTTACCACAGTATCTACTATTATGCATTCATATATTAATCAGACAGTGGATGTTGTTTTATCTTCTTTATTACTTATAGGAGCTGTAGTAGGAGCACAAATAGGAACAAGAGCTATGGTGCTTTTAAGAGGAGAGCAAATTAGGTTTTTATTAGCTATTATAATAATAATAGTCGCAAGTGTGTTAATAGGAGAAATTTTGGTTACTCCGGAAGAAGCTTTTATCATTGAGACTTATAAGGAGGCTCAATGAAAAATTTCTTATATATATTATATATTATATTTCTCATAAATGGAGTTAATGCTAGAGAGCCAGTATTATCAAAAGTTTTAAATGATGATATCAATATTATGGCATCTTTTGATGGTGCTAAAATTATAGTTTATGGTGCTATTGACCCAAAACTTTATGATGATTCTATTATTATAATTACTATATTAGGTCCACGCTTAAAGTTAAAAGTTAGTCAAAAGAAAAAATATTTTGGTATATGGTTAGTTAGTGCAAACAATGCGAATTTTATAAATGCACCCGGCTATTATGCTATTACCTCAAGTAACTCTAATTTTAATAATCTTGATAGCCCATTTTTAAAAGAAAACCAAATTGGCTGGAAAAATCTAAAAATTAATATGTATAATAGTATAGACTTAAAAAGTAATAAAGATGTCTATAGAAACATATTAAAAATATTTTACAAAAACAGAAATCTTTTAGTAATAGAAAAATCATCCATCGATATATTGGATGGTACTTTGTTTAGGGCAGATTTTGATTTGCCAGGTATTACACCAACAGGTAAATATACAGTAAATACTTTTTTGGTTAATAAGGAAGGGGCATTATTATCTTCCTGGAAGAATGAGGTTAAAGTTACAAAAGGAGGTGTAGGGGAATATTTGTATGATTATTCAAAAAAACATTCTTTTTTATATGGATTGTTTGCGGCTTTAGGTGCAATATTATTGGGTTTTATAGCAAGTGAGGTTTTTAGGAGAATATGAAAGGTAGTTGGTATTGGAACATATTCCAGGTCAAGTAAAATTTTTAGTATGCGTTGATGCATCTGAAGAATGCAAGGCTGCTTTAAAGTTTGCGTGTATGCGAGCAAAAAACTCTAATGGTTTGGTGCTTATATTATATGTAATTGAGCCAAATGATGTACAACATTTTGCAGGAGTAGAAAAAGTTATGGAGAGAGAGGCAAATGAAGTGGCAGAAAGAGTTTTGTCAGAACTTCAAGAAGAAACCTTTCAGGAATTTTCAATTGAAATAGAAAAACAAATTGCTTATGGGCATAAGTATACAAGCATAGTAAATTTGATTAATGAAGATAAAACTATTAGTATATTAGTTCTAGGAGCAGCACTAGAAGGTAAGGGAACAAATGAATTGATTAATAAGTTTTCAACTGGACTTACTAATAGTATTCATATTCCATTAACTATAGTACCTGGAAATTTAAATAATAATGAACTAAAAAAAATAACTTAAAATTGATAAGGAAAAAATATGTTTATTCAGACAGAGGTAACACCAAATCCTAAGACAGTAAAATTTATTCCTGGTAAGGAGGTAGCTCCTAAAAAAAATCTTTCTTATAAAAACAGAATAGAAGCTGAAAATTCACCACTTGCTAAAAGACTTTTTTTAGTAGATGGAGTTGATTCTGTTTTTCTAGGCACAGATTTTATTTCTATAACAAAAACAGATAACCTAGATTGGCAAGTACTTAAGCCATTAATACTAAGTCAGGTAATGCAGCATTATATGTCTGGACAAAAAGTTATTGATGAAATTGAAGAATCATCTCCTGTTGAAGTAGATGAGGAAGATAAAGATATTGCGATTCAAATAGAAGAATTGTTAGAAACTAGAGTAAGGCCTTCTGTAGCAGGACATGGAGGGGATATAGTTTTCCATGGTTATTCAGACGGAGTAGTAGAATTAGAAATGAGGGGAGCTTGTTCTGGCTGCCCATCTTCTTTGGCAACTTTAAAAATGGGTGTAGAAAACATGTTAAAACATTATATTCCAGAAGTTATGGAAGTAAGAGAAGTATTATAAATATTTTAATTATTTACCCAATATAATGAACCATGCCATAAAAGTCTATTATTAGCATTTTTAGAGATACAATTTATTCTGGCTTTTGAGCCATTAAATTTATTAGTTCTGACTTCTATTCTATACTCATTTACAACTATTACTTCAGCCTCTTTATTATTATTAGTATAACACTTAGGGATTTGATTGTTATTCAATAAAGTAAAGCCATATAATGGAGGGTTATTATGAAGAGTATTGTTTTCAGGCAATATATTAGATACTTCAAGAGGGAGAGTTTCTAAAACGGTTTTTAATCTTTTAATATTTGAAAATTTCCCCGAAATATTGAAACGAGGTAATTTATAGATATTCATGTTAAAACTAATTGGGCCAGAGCTATCACCGAAGGCCATTTTAATATTATTTTCTTTGAGTATATTTATTTCTGCTTCGGACCATATACCTAGCTTATATTGATAGCTAATTGGATCTATGCCTAAATTATTTTTATATAATTTTATAGCATTTTTAATATTTTTAGGGGTGCCCCTAATACCAATTTCTATACCGTTATTATTGAGAATTATTATATCTTCCCAAGTCATATTGTAATCATTATTTCCAATTAAATTAGGGTCAATAAATAAGGTAAAAGGAATTGATGCTTTTGCTAGTGATGGCCATATATTATTAATGATTTGTTTTTTATTACTTGAAATGGTTATAGCTACAGAGTAGTTGGGCAATATTTTTGAAGAAAATTTAGCGTCTATAATATTATTAGTTGTAAGTAAAAAATATTTTTTATTATTTAGCAGATTAATATGTTCATGTATAATATCTAGGCTTAAATCTTTATCAGAAAAATTATCATAAGCAATAACCACAATATTGGCTAAGCTTACTTTCAATATAAAATTACTAAAACTAATAAAAGTAATAAAAAACATAATTTTGAAAACATCATTCATGATAATATTTTTATTTTGCCATTATATTTTTTTGAGCTTCTTTTGCACTAATTAATGGCCATTCTTTACTATTATGCAATTGATAGTGCCACCATTCATTTTGATAAAAATCCCAACCTGCTGATGTCATGATTCCGAGCAGGATTATTCTATTTTTTTGAGCTGTAACTGAAATGTCAGTATTGCTATGATATGATTCTTTATATAGGTGATCAAATTTAGTACCCATATCAATAGTTTTATCATTTTTTATTAATGTTAAATCAATAGCTATCCCTCTAGAATGTGGCGATCCTATATGAGGAGGAGTAATAAAATCTTTATTTGAACAAAAATTCCATAAAAGTTCTTGGGCCTCTTTTGGCCTAAAAGCATCATAAATTTTCAATTTATAGCCTAAAGCTTTTGCCAAGAAAATTGCAGATAATAATTTTGGCAAAGCATCTTCATGAATATAGCATATACTTTTTGTATATATTTTTTTTCCTGTAAAGTTAGTATTTTTTGCATATTCGAGTTCTATGGTTACATTATATTTGTCTTCTGTAATTTCAATTAGTTTCATACTTTCCCTTTTTATATTAGATAAAGAAGACTATAAAAGATTATATAGTTATTAACTTAGTAAGTAAATAAAGGAGGCGCGTGTTTGAATTTTATTGCCTTAGATCTTTCTTTAAATCACCTAGTTATAATATTAGCTGATATAAATAAGATACATTATAAAAATAAAATACCAGTGCAAAGAGATCGTGCGGGAATATTGTTTAAAAATTTACAAAATATTATTAATGAATTAAAATTTGATCTAAATTCTCTAGATATTTTGTTTTCTACAGTTGGGCCTGGTAATTTTAATGGGATAAGAGTTTCATTATCTGTTATCAAAGGTTTTGCTATTGCTCATGATACTAAAATTGCAGGTTTATCTTCTTTAGAAGTTTTATGTAGAAGCTTTCTTAACAAGCATAATAAATATATTTGCTCTATTATTAAGGCTTCCCCTGATTTTTATTATATTGAGTGGTTTAATCAATTTAATAAATCTATTTTTGCACCAAAATTGATAAATATAAATGAAAAAATTGAATTACCAGTATCAATTAATAATATAGTTTTAGTTGGAAATGATGTTGAGCTACTAGCTAAAATTTTAAATTTTCACGGGGAAATGTATAATATAGATAGCCCTTCTCCTGAAAGTTTATTTTTAGCAGCTAAGGATAGTATCATAAGTAATAATTTTATAGAAGCTAATCCTATATATCTTAGAGAGGTCAATGCACAAAAACCCTCTTTATGGAAAAACAATCCGATAGTTAAATAAATGAAAAATAATATCTTTATTTTAAAAAAAATTGATGAAGAAATTATAAAACAATTAGTTAATATCTATTGTTCTGCTTTTAGTAAATTTTATTTTAGAAACTGGTCTTTTCAAGATTTTATTGATTTAATAAATAATGGGTACAGTATATTTTATTCTATTTATAATGATAAAGTTATAGGCTTCGCAGTGGTAAGCTTTAATAAAGATTTTTCTGAAATTATTACAATAGCCGTAGAAAGTAATTATCAAAGGAAAAACGTAGGTAGAAATTTATTAAACTATATTATGAGCAGTGCTGATTTTGAAGGAAACTTTATTCTAGATGTAGCAATAATTAATACTGTTGCAATTAAATTTTATGAAAAAGCTGGTTTTAAAGAAATTGGTAAACGGCATAATTATTATTTAATTTGTGAAGGAGATAATGTAGGGCAAAAAATAGATGCTGCTGTTATGCAATTGCGATTATATTAACTACTTCTCAATAATAATATAGAATTGTTTTTTATTTATATCATTAATGGAAATAACTTTATGGTTTAATTCATCTAGCGATTTGGGAACATTAGTTTTAGCTTCCTGGCTATTATATATAATTTTTATTCGTTCTCCTTGATTAATTTTTTCTATAGCAAGTTTAGTTTTTACAAAGGTCATAGGGCAAACCTCATCTAACATGTCTATTACTTTAATGATATTTTTCTTCATAATTTGCTACCTAATTTTTTTTTTTTATACTTTATCTGAAATTAATGATAAATATAAGGTATTATATTAATAATATAAGAAGAAGAATTTTATTAAGTAGGATTGTAATATGGCAAGTTCAGCAATAGAAGTTATGTGTGCTGCAAAAAGTATTAAACTAACGCATCAAAGAAGAGTTATTGCAAAAGTATTATCTAAGTCAGAAGATCACCCTGATGCTAATATGGTTTATAAGAGATCTTCAAAAATAGATGCTAAAATCAGTATGGCCACAGTTTATAGAACAATGAAATTATTTGAAGATACCAATATAGTGGTTGTTAGGGATTTTGGTGATGGAAGATCTAGATATGAAATATTTAGCAATGAACATCATGATCATTTAATAGATACTAATACTGGAGCTGTAATAGAATTTGTAAATGAGGAAATTGAAGTTTTACAACATAAAGTTGCTAAGAAACTAGGTTATGAATTAACGGGGCATAGACTTGAATTATACGGTAAAAAAGTTTAATTAAATTGTAATATTTATGTTCTAGGTTATTGGAATTTATTATATGGCTGCTGCAGAAGATTTTTTTAAAACTATAGAGCCTGTTCATTCAGGAAATCTGGAAGTACGTTTAGCCGAAAATAGTGCAGAGATAGATGCCGCGCAAGCTTTGAGGTATAAAGTTTTTTATGAAGAAATGTCCGCTAAACCTACTAGCGAAATGTTAGTTGCTAAAAGAGATTATGATAAATTTGACGAATATTGGGATCATTTATTAGTTTTAGATCATTCAAAAAACAAAACTATAGACAAAGTTATTGGTACTTATCGCTTAAATAGAAAAAGCCAGGCAAAAAATAATACAGGTTTTTACTCTTCTGGGGAGTATGACATCCAGAGTTTATTAAGCTATCCTGGAGAAATTTTAGAATTAGGTCGTTCTTGCGTAGATTCAAAATATAGAAACGGTCAAACTATGCAGTTATTATGGAGGGGTATTGCTAATTATGTATTTTATTATGATATTAAGATTATGTTTGGATGTGCTAGTTTTCCAGAAGTTTCACAAAAATTAATTAAACTTCCTTTATCTTATTTACATCACTATCATTTAGCTCCGAAAAAGATTAGACCGGTAGCTCTCAATGATAGATACATTAATATGAATTCTTTTCCTAAAGAAGATATTAATGTAAAAGAGGCTAGACGCTTAGTCCCTCCCTTAGTAAAGGGTTATTTAAGGGTAGGTGCGTATATTGGAGATGGAGCTGTTTTGGATCAACAATTTGGAACAACTGATATAGTTATAGTGCTTAAAACAGACCAGGTTACACGCAGATATAGGTCTCATTATGAATTAGATAAGCCGGATATGACTATATTGTGAAAATATTTAATTTTATTGTATATTTTTTCTTATTTTTAAGGTGTTTGATCAAATTATTATTAGTTGTTACTTGGCTTTTTTTAACACTAATTCTTTTAATCATTCTTAAACCTCTCAAAATTTCTCTATATAAAAGCCTACCAAGGTATTTTCATATAGGTTTTTTAAAGGTTTTAAATATTAAGGTTAATTTAATAGGAAATATTCACAAAGAAAAACCAGGTTTATTAGTTTCAAACCATGCATCCTGGATAGATATTTCTATATTATCTACTTTAACTAATATTAGTTTTATAGCTAAATCAGAAGTTTCTAAATGGCCATTTTTTGGTTTTTTAGCCAGATTACAAGACACTATTTTTGTGGAGAGGCGGGCCATGAAGGCAGCAAAACAAAAAGTAGAAATAAATAATGTTTTATTGAAGGGCAAAAGACTTGTTTTGTTTCCTGAAGGAACTTCTTCAGATGGGAATAGGGTATTAAAATTTAAGTCTTCCTTGTTTTCTGTTGCAGAAAATAAGAAAAATTATTTAATACAAGCAGTTACTATTTGTTACAAAGGCGTAAATGGTTTGCCAATGTCTAGAAGTGAGAGACCCTTTATTGCTTGGTGGGGTAATATGGACTTAATTAATCATTTATGGAATATTTTAAAGTTAAATAATGTAGATATTTTAGTAATTGCTCATCAACCTATAGAAAATGTATTTGATAGAAAAACCATTTCTAAACTTGCCTGGATGCAAGTTTCCCATGGCATGGGCTTGGCACTTTCTGGAAGACCTAAATCATTAAATTATAATGAATCCATATTTGAGGCAGTTTGATGATATTAATAAATTTTGTGCAAGCTATTTTTAAAATTTTCAAGCTTGTTAATTAAATATGAAAAGAATTTATATTAAAACTTATGGCTGTCAGATGAATGTTTATGATTCAGAAAGAATGTATGAGTTGATGCAGCCTCATGGATATATTGTAACTAATAATTACGATAATGCTGATCTAATAATTTTAAACACTTGTCATATAAGAGAAAAAGCTGCCGAAAAAATATATTCAGAATTAGGAAGAATAACCCCATATAAAATTAATTCAGATAAGCGAGGCAAGAAATTAAATATTGTTGTAGCTGGATGTGTAGCACAGGCTGAAGGTAAAGAAATTATTAAACGACAACCAATGGTGGATATAGTCGTTGGCCCTCAAACTTATCATCGCCTTCCAGAATTATTGAATACCATAACTAATACAGCTAAAAGAATAGTGGACACAGATTTTCCAATTGAAAATAAGTTTGATGAATTACAAAAGTTAAGAAATATTAATAATCCTGTAGCATTTTTAAGTATTCAAGAAGGTTGCGATAAGTTTTGTAGTTTCTGTGTTGTGCCATATACTAGAGGAGCTGAGTATTCTAGACCAGTTAAGGATCTTATTATAGAAGCTAAGGATTTAATTAAACAAGGAGCAAAAGAAATATGTTTATTAGGTCAAAATGTAAATGCTTATCATGGTGAGCATAATAATAAAGCTCTTTCACTAGACAAGCTTATATTTGAAATAGCTAATTTAGAAGGAATACAGCGAATTCGTTATATGACATCTCATCCCGCTGATATGACGGAAGGTTTGATAAAAGCCCATGGAGAGGTAGAAGTTTTAATGCCATATTTGCATCTTCCTGTTCAATCCGGAGATGATCAAGTATTAAAAGCTATGAATAGAAAATATAATTCCACAGAGTATTTAAGTATAATTGAAAAATTAAGAGATGTTAGACCTGATATAGCATTTTCTTCAGATATTATTGTGGGCTTTCCTGGAGAAACTGATCGGTCATTTGAAAATACTTTAAATTTAGTAGAGCAAGTAAATTACTCACAAGCTTATTCCTTTAAATATTCTAGAAGACCAGGTACGCCTGGTTCTATTATGCAAGGACAAGTTTCAGAAGATATAAAAACAGAGAGGCTTTTGGCTTTACAAGAAATGCTGGATATTCAACAATTTGAATTTAATAATGCCTTTATTGGGAAAAGTATGGAAGTATTAGTAGAAAGAAGAAGAAGAAAAGATAAACTATTAGTAGGAAAAAGTCCTTATATGCAAGCAGTTCATTTGTTAGAAGACAAATATGATATAGGAAATATATTGAGAGTTAACGTTTTTGCAGCAGATAAAAATAGTTTAAAAGCAAAGTCTGTTCAATTATTATCCAAGGCCACTAATTGAAGAACACACAAAATAATGTTGATGAAAATATAGTAATTTCTTTTAATAATCAAAAATTAATTCCTGATTTATTTGGCCAATTTGATAAAAATTTACGTAGAATAGAATATTTATTAAATGTTAATTTGCATGGAAGGGGAAAAAATGTTTCTATTTCTGGAGAAAAAATACATTTAGCCAAAAATGTTTTAAATGACTTATATGGACAGCTCAAGAGAGGTTTTGACATTGGTTTTGAGGAAGTTGATGCTAGTATCAGGATGAATAGTGTAAAAAATAATTATTTAGAAAATACTGAAGTTGATACCCTTCTCATAAGAACTGAGAAAAAAATAGTTAGAGCTAGAACTCATACACAAAATAAATATATTAATGCATTAAATGCATCAGAATTAACTTTTGGAGTAGGCCCAGCTGGAACTGGAAAAACATATTTACCTGTAGCACATGCAGTAGAAATGTTAGAAAAAGAAGAAGTGTCAAAGATAATTTTGTCTCGTCCTGCCGTAGAAGCTGGGGAAAAACTAGGTTTTTTGCCAGGAGATTTAAAGGATAAAGTTGATCCATATTTAAGGCCACTGTATGATGCATTAGAAGATGTTTTGTCTTTTAAAAAGATAGAAAAATATATGGAAATTGGGGTTATAGAAATTGCTCCTTTAGCTTTCATGAGAGGAAGAACTTTATCCAATGCCTATATTATCTTAGATGAAGCGCAAAATACTAGTAAAATGCAAATGAAGATGTTTCTTACTCGTTTGGGTTTTAATTCGAGGATGGTTATTACTGGAGATATAACTCAAATAGACCTTCCAAATAATATTACTTCTGGCTTATCTGAAGCCTTAAAAGTAACTCATTTTATTAAGGATAAAGTGTCTCAAATTTATTTTGATGATCAAGATGTGGTAAGGCACCCATTAGTTCAGAAGATAGTAAAAGCCTATGAAAAGGCAGAAAAGTCTATTAATGTATCAAGATAAAATACTTGTAAATTTTGAGTTGGCTAGTAAAAAATGGGATAAGTTATTGGCTTATGGGCTTTCATATGAAGCTATTAATATCACTTTAAAAAAATGTAAAATGTTAAATTCTGAACTTACTATTAGGTTAACAAGTGATAAAGAGATGGCATCTTTAAATAAAAAGTGGCGTAATAAAAATAAGACTACTAATGTTCTAGCCTTTCCTAATAATTATAGTATATCTTTAGAAAAAAAACTAACCTATATTGGAGATATTCTTGTTTCTTATGGAGAAGTCAAACGCGAATCTATAAATAGAAACATTTCTTTTATAGACCATTTGGTTCATTTAATTGTTCATGGAGTTTTACATTTATGTGGTTATAATCATATTAGTGATTCCGATGAAAAAATAATGATAAGTTATGAAAAATTAATTTTAGCAAAGGTCGGAATCAAAGATCCTTATATTAAATACAATTAGTCATGGAAAATAAATGATTACTAATAAATTTAGTGTGTTTAACAAATTATTTTTAAGAAAAAATAAAAAAAATATTGATTTAGAAAGCACAAGAGGTGAAGTTAGGTCTCTAGGAAAACAAGCGGGCTTGTCTTACTCTGAAAGAGTTATGCTTGATAATGTAATAGGCTTTTCTTCCATTGAGGTAGAAGAAGCAATGGTGCCCAGGGCAGATATCGTTGCTGTATCAGAAACAATTACTTTAGAAGACTGTATTACTATTTTTAGAAAAGCATCTCATTCTAGGTTGCCAGTATTTAAGGGAACTTTAGATGAAATTATTGGAATGGTTCACGTTAAAGATATCCTTGCCTATTGGAATGTTGAAAAAGATTTTTTATTAAAAAATATTATAAGAAAAGTAATTATTTCTACACCTTCTACTCCTATATCTGTCTTATTTCAAGAAATGAGAAGTACTAAAATTCACCTATCCATTGTTGTTGATGAACATGGAGGAACGGATGGGTTGATAACTATTGAAGATTTATTAGAAGAAATTACAGGAGAAATAGAAGATGAACATGATACAAATTATAATCTTATTTTAAGTAATGATAAAGATAATTCAATAATGGTAGATGCAAGAATACCAATAACTGAGTTAGAAAAATATTATAACTGTACTTTGACAAATGCATCAATGGATGTAGATACATTAGGAGGCTTAATTTTTTATTTTGAAAAGAGTATACCTGAAATTGGTAAGCAGATTAAACATGCTAATGGCTTAATTTTTAAGATAATGGAAGCTGACTTGAGGAGAATTAAAAAAATTAAAGTTTCAGGTTCTCTTAAAGTATAAAAAATTGATTATTAAAAATATAATAAAGTATTTTAATAAATTTTTTTTTACACAAGTTATATTTTTATTTTTTTTAGGTTGTTTAAGTGGACTAGTTTTTAGTTCAAATTTAATATTAATCCCCTTAATGATTATTGGGTTAGTGACTTTATTCTATTTCATTTATAATAATAATTTAAACATTGTGAGAGTTTTTATTATAGGATGTTCATATAGTTTTGGGCAATTATTTGTAGGTCTATATTGGATATCTTTCGCATTTGAATTTACTATGAATGCAGGAATATGGGTAGGCCTTATAGCAGTTTTAATATTAGCTATATTTTTATCCATTTTTATAGGGATAAGTTGCGCTCTTTCTAAATACCTAAGTGACCTGTGGAATTTAAATGTATTCGGTTATGCTTTGTTATTTAGTTCATTATTATCTATGAGTGAATATTTAAGAGGTAATTTATTTGGAGGGTTTCCATGGAATATTTTAGGTTATATTTGGTCTGAATCTTATATTTTGATGCAACCAGTTTCTTTAATTGGAATATATGGACTAGGTTTATTGAGTTATTTAGGTTGTATAGCATTTATTTTATTTTTTTATAGGATAAGATATGGTTTTTATGCACTTTTACCATTAATTTTATGCTTAACATATAGCACTATAGAATTAACGTTATTTAGTGATAAAAATAATAGTTTGTTGTCTGTACGTGTTGTACAACCTTCTATAAAACAGGATGAGAAATGGAATACAAATTTAAAATCCCAACATCTAGAAAAGCTAATTAATTTATCATTAACAGAAAATAGCAATTTTAATCCTAGTATAATTATTTGGCCAGAATCAGCATTTCCATACAATTCTTCTTTATTAGAAAAGCAAATAAATGTTTTTAGTTGGCTAAATAGTAATCAAATTTTAATAACAGGGATAACAAGAACTAATTATAAAAATAAAAAGCTTACAGACATTTATAATAGCGCATATATTATAGATAATTTAGAAAAAATTAGTATGTATTATGATAAAATTAAATTAGTTCCCTTTGGAGAATATAATCCTTTTAAAAAAATTATAAATTTTGAAAAATTTACAGATGGATCTCTAGATTTTTCAAGTGGCCAAGATTTTAATGTATTTAATTTTTCAAAAATTAAACATAGTATTGGTCTTTTAATATGTTATGAAGTTATTTTTTCTGGAAAAATTATTCATGGTACTAGACCTGATATTTTAATTAATATTACTAATGATGCATGGTATGGAGATACATATGGTCCACTTCAACACTTAGCAGCTGCACGTGCAAGGGCAATAGAAGAGGGGTTGCCATTAGTTAGATCAGCAAATACTGGCGTATCAGCTGTAATTGACAAAAATGGAAGATTTATAAAGCGCTTAGAGATAGGTCAAGAGGGGGTTATAGATATTCATTTGTCAACAAATAATAAAAAGACAATATTTTCAATATATGGAAATGTATTATATATTATTATGTCTATCTTTATGTTGATGTTAGCAAGATTTGTATTTATAAAGAAAAAACTTTAAATTAAGGAAAATTTTTATGATTAATAATTATCTTTTTACATCTGAATCAGTTTCTGAAGGACATCCTGACAAAATATGTGATCAAATTTCTGATGCAATAGTTGACGCTTACTTAGATAAAAGTGAGGAGAAGGATAAAGTAAGAGTTGCTTGTGAAACTATGGTTACAACAAATAAGGTTATTCTTGCAGGTGAGATTAGAGGAAATGAAATAAAATATGAAGAAATAGAAGAAATAACTAGAAAAATAGTAAAAGAAATAGGATATGAACAAGAAAATTTTCATTGGAAACATTTTGATTTTAGTTGCTTCTTGCATGCACAATCCATTGATATAGCGCAAGGAGTTGATGCAAATGATAACAGGTCTGAAGGAGCAGGTGACCAAGGAATTATGTTTGGGTATGCCTGTACAGAGACAAAAGAATTTATGCCAGCGCCTATTCAATTTAGTCATAAAATTTTAGAATTATTAGCAAAGGAAAGAAAATTAGGAAATGTTCCGGGTATACTTCCTGATTCAAAGTCACAAGTAACTTTAATATATAATGACGATAATAAACCAATTGGCTGTGATAATATTGTTGTTTCTACACAACATGCACCAAATTTAAGTAAGAATAAAATATTTGATTATTTATATCCTATTATTGAGAAATCTTTACCATCAGAATGGGTTCCACCAGAACATAAAATATTTATTAACCCTACTGGGAAATTTGAGATTGGGGGGCCTGATGGAGATGCTGGTCTTACAGGAAGAAAAATCATTGTTGACACATATGGAGGGGCATGCCCACACGGAGGAGGAGCTTTCTCTGGAAAAGATCCATCCAAAGTTGACAGGTCTGCAGCCTATGCAGCAAGATATGTAGCTAAAAATATTGTTTATGCAGGTTTAGCTGAGCGGTGCACTATTCAATTAGCATATGCTATTGGGATGGTAGAACCGTTATCTGTATATATTAATACGTATGGTACAGGTAAGATAAACGATTTAGAATTAGTAAATATAATAAAGAAGATTTTTGACCTTACCCCAAGAGGAATAAGAGATATGCTTAATCTATCAAATGTAAATTATTTATCAACTGCAGCTTATGGACATTTTGGAAGAGAATCTAAGAGTGATAAATCTTTTACTTGGGAAAAAACAGATAAGGCAAAATTACTATTAGCAGCTATTGGTTAAAGGTTATGCAAAAAACATTGCATGGAAGAAGAATAGGAAGAACATTAGGTAAAAAAAAAACCTTTTATTAGCAAAGGTTTTACCTATTGTTAATATGAAAGTAGAAGATGCTTTTAATTTAGAAAGGTTATTTCCTAAAAATATTACAGAAATTTGGTTAGAAATAGGTTTTGGTTCTGGCGAACATATAAAATGGCAATTAGATAATAAAAAAAATATTGCTATAATTGGCTGTGAACCCTACCTAAATGGAGTAGCAAATTTACTTGCATTATTGAATAAAGAACAACTACAAAGAGTGAAAATTTTTAGAGGTGATGCTAGAAAAATTATAACTTCTTTAAAAACAGGTAGTATATCAAAAGTAGTTATATTATTTCCGGACCCTTGGCCTAAAAAAAAGCACCATAAGCGACGTATAATAAATAAAAATTTAATTAAAAACCTTTCTAGTATTTTAATAGAAAATGGTGAATTACGAGTGGCCTCTGACCATAATAATTATGTGTCTTGGATGCTGCATCATTTTTTAAATAGCCATAATTTAATTTGGGTGGCTAAAAGTAAAGAAGATTTTTTAAAAAAACCAGAGAACTGGCCTAGTACTAAATATGAAGAGAGGGCAAAAAAACTAGGAAGTATTTGTTATTTTTTTCAATTTTTTAAACTAAACAAGAATAATTGATTTTAAAAAATTATTAGTGTATAATTATTTAATATTAAAGATTATAGAGTAGACAATTGATAAGCTGAAAGGCTTATTTTTTTTTGGAGTAAAATGTGGATGAAAAATTAGAAAATTTTTCTAAAATAGTTCAAGCCAAGGAGGTTATAGAAATTGCTCCTAAATTATTGAAAACCATAAATAATTTAGGCTTTAGAGTTGTAAGAATAAGCATCATTGAAAGTTATACGAGAACTTTGCAATTTATGATTGAAAGAGCAGATCTATCTGAGATTACTATAAAAGAGTGTACTAAGTTGAGTAGACTTATATCAGAAATATTAGATGAGAAAGACTTTATAGTAGGTGAGTATAATTTGGAAATCTCTTCGCCTGGATTAGAAAGACCAATAATTGAATATAGTGATTTTAAGAGATTTATAGGTAGTAAAGCCAAAATAAAATTAAAAGAGGAATGTAAGAAGAAAATTAGATTTACTGGATTAATTAAAGAGTGTGTAGATAAAAAAATAACTTTTATAGATAATAAAGATGATGAAATCCTTATTATACCTATTGCATCTATTGATGAAGCAAAGTTAGTATTTAGTGATTTATAGTATAAATTTGAAAGGTTAACAAATGTTAGAAAAGGAATTAAATCAAAATATAGCTAGACCTGAATTATTACAGATAGCTGAATCTGTAGCTAGAGAGAAATCTATTGATCAGGAAATAGTTATTGAAGCCATGGAGCAGGCAATTCAATCTGCGGGTAAAAGAAAATATGGGCAAGAATTAGAAATTAGAGCAGGAATAAATAGAAAAAATGGAGAAATTGAGCTTGCTAGAGTTTTAAAAGTCTCAGAAGTAGTGGAAAATAAATATACAGAAATTACATTAGAAGAGGGCCTTAAAAGAGATAGTGCTGCTACAATAGGAGACTATTTTTATGATCCTTTGCCACCAATAGAATTAGGTAGAGTGGCGGCACAAACTGCAAAACAAGTTATTGTTCAGAAAGTAAGAGATGCAGAACGTGCAAAACAATATGAAGAGTTTAAGGATAGAGTTGGGGAAGTAGTGAATGGTTTAGTAAAAAGAGTTGAATACGGTAATGTAATTGTGGATTTAGGAAGAGGAGAAGCTTTTATTAGAAGGGATGATGTCATCCCTAGAGAAACATTTAGACCAGGAGATAGAATTAGGTCACATATATCTGAAGTAAAACAAGAACAAAGAGGGCCTCAAATATACTTGTCTAGAACAGCTAATGAATTTATGGCTAAGCTTTTTACTCAGGAGGTTCCGGAAATATATGATGGTATAATTCAAATTGTTGCTGTAGCAAGAGATCCTGGAAGCAGAGCTAAAATTTCTGTTTTATCTAAAGATAATTCTATTGATCCAGTTGGAGCATGTGTAGGAATGCGAGGAAGTAGAGTGCAAGCGGTAGTAGCAGAGTTACAGAATGAAAAAATTGATATTATTCCATATTCAGAAGATGCGGCTACTTATTTAGTAAATGCTTTAGCACCTGCCGAGGTTACTAAAGTAGTGTTAGATGAAGAGCAAAAAAAGGTTGAAATAGTTGTGCCTGATGAACAGTTAAGTATAGCGATTGGTAGAAGAGGCCAAAATGTTAGACTTGCTTGTCAGTTAACTGGATGGGACATAGATATTTTAACAGAAGGGTCAGAATCTGAAAGAAGACAAAAAGAAATGAAAAATATTTCTCAGCTTTTTATAGACAGATTAAATGTAGATGAAGTGATTGCCCAAGTTTTAGTTACTGAAGGCTTTTCATCTTTAGAAGCAGTTGCTTATGTTCCTATAGGTGATTTAGTTGAAATTGAAGGTTTTGATGAAAAAGTTGCTGAAGAATTAAGAGAAAGAGCGTTAACTAGTTTAAAAGAAGCAGATGAAAAACTTAAAAAGGATATAGATAAATTGGGGCTTAGTGCAGAATTATCTGCGTTTGAAGGTTTAAGCTCTGCGATGTTAGTAAAGCTTGGCAATGCTAATATTAAAAATGTTAATGATTTGGCAGATTTGGCTAGTGATGAGCTCAAAGAAATAATAGAAGGTATTAATTTATCAAATAAAGATGCAGACGATATAATTATGAGAGCCAGAGCTGGTTGGTTTGAAGAAGATGGCGAAGAAAAAAAAGAAGAGGACAATGAAGAAAAGTAATTATTAATATGTATTAGAAATGGTTTTTTATGGATGAAAAACATAAAATTGCTTGTTCTTTAACAGGAAATATTTTTTATATTAAAGAAATGTTGTTATTTAAAGAAATGAATAATACTTTAATTTGTGACGTTAATGCTAAGTTAAATGAAAAAGGGATATGGTGCAATCCTTCTAGGTGTGATATAGAAAAGGCTATAAGGAACCAAGCATTTGATAAAATTTTAAATAAAAGATTAAATATACTAAGCTATTTTACTGAAAGTATAGAAAGTAATTTAAAATTAAAAATTTTAAACTTACTAGGTTTATGTAAAAAAGCAGGCTTATTAGAAATAGGATATGATAAAGTAGTTAAAAGTTTAAATAATAATAATATTGATGTAGTTTTAATAGCTAAAGAAGATGAGAAATTAAATAATATATTTTTAAAAAAAATAGAAGAGCGCAAAATTTTATTAGATAAAACTTTTTCTAGATCAGATATAGGTAAGGCGGTAGGTTATAAAAATGTATTATGTATGGGAATAGTTATAAGCAATATGTCTGATAAATTAAAGGCAGATTTTTATAAGTTAATGAGATTTCAATTAAGTTAAATTATTAATTAAGAAGGTTAAATTTATGGTTGATAAGAAGCCAGATATAAAAAAAGAAGAAGAAAAAAGTACTAATGTCTCACAAACATTAGGTTTTTCTTCTCCTAGACTGGAATTAAAAAAAACAATTGGTGGCGGGACTGTAAGACAATCTTTTTCCCATGGAAGAACGAAATCAGTATCAGTAGAAGTTAAGAAAGTTAGAACCTATAAAGCTTTTGACTCTCAACAAATTGATAGGCCTGTTATAGACAAAGATATGGGTTTATCGAATTTGGAAAAGGAAGCGAGATTAAAAGCTTTAAACAATTCCATTAAGATGAAAGAAAAAATTAAAAATAATGTAGCAGAAGAATCTCTTGAAGAAGAAAAAGAGAATAAAAAAATAGGTAGTTTAGATTCTAATGAAAATAAAGAGGTAAAAGAAAAGGTTGCAGATATTCCTGTACCCGTAAAAGAATCAGATAGTGATAAATCAATTCGTCTAAGAAAAGAAGAAGAAGAAGAAGAAAAGAAAAAAAATGCTAAAAAACAATTGTCTTTAGGAAGAGATTTTGGAAAAAGAAGACAAAAAAAATTAACTATTAATCAGGCATTCGAAGATGAAGGGCGTCAACGTTCTCTAGCATCTGTAAGGAGAGCACGAGAGCGTGAAAAAAGAATGAATGCTGGTGGTGGAGCAGAGGCAACAAAGAAGATTGTAAGAGAAGTAATTATTCCTGAAATAATTACTATTCAAGAGCTTGCAAATAGAATGGCAATAAGAAGTGGAGAAGTAGTTAAGTCTCTTATGAAAAGTGGTGTATTAGCTACTACCAACCAAACCATTGATGGAGATACTGCAGAGTTAGTTGTAATAGAATTTGGGCATACAGTAAAAAGAGTCTCTGATGCAGATGTAGAAAAAGGCTTAGAAGTAATAAAAGATAACTCTACCGGAGAAAAAAGGTCTCCAGTTGTTACTGTGATGGGTCATGTTGATCATGGAAAAACCTCATTACTTGATGCAATTAGATCTACTGATATTGTAAGTAAAGAGTCTGGTGGGATTACTCAACATATTGGTGCTTATCAAGTAGTAACAAAAGACAAACAGACTATTACTTTTATAGATACGCCAGGTCATGCCGCATTTAGTGCTATGAGAGCACGTGGAGCAAATATAACAGATATAGTAGTCTTAGTAGTTGCCGCAGATGATTCTGTAATGCCTCAAACTATTGAAGCTGTTCAGCATGCTTTAGAAGCAAAAGCGCCTATAGTATTAGCTATAAATAAAATAGATACTCCTGGAGCCAATCCATTAAAGGTTAAGCAGGATCTATTACAACACAATGTAATTACAGAGGATGTTGGTGGAGAAGTAGTTGCTGTAGAAGTGTCGGCATTAAAAAAGACGAATATCGATGAATTGCTTGCCGTTATTAATTTGCAAGCAGAATTATTAGATTTAAAGGCTGAAAAAAAAGGCAATGCTTCTGGCGTAGTAGTAGAATCAAGAGTAGATGCTGGTCGTGGCGTAGTAGCAACTTTATTGGTCTCTAGCGGAAGTTTAAAAGTAGGAGATATAGTAGTAGCTGGCGCAAACTGGGGTAGAGTAAAAGCGTTACTTGATGATAAAGGTAATAGAAAAAATATTGCAGAACCTAGTGAACCAGTTGAGATACTCGGTTTAAATTCTGTACCGCAAGCCGGAGATCAATTTGCGGTAGTCAATAGTGAATCAAGAGCAAGAGAAGTATCAGAATATAGGCAAAGTATTGCTCAAAAAAATAACCCATTAACAGCTAGAGCAGCTGTAACTAATGTGGATCAAATGTTAACTCAAATAAAACAAGGTCAAAGAAAAGCTTTACCAATAATATTAAAAACAGATGTAAATGGCTCTATGGAGGCTATTTCTGCAGCACTGCGTGACTTACAAAATGAAGAAGTTGCTTCACAAATCATATTATCTGGGGTTGGAGCTTTAAATGAAAGTGATATTATGCTGGCTGTATCTTCAGGTGCCATTGTAATAGGTTTTAATGTTAGAGCAGATGCTCCAGCAAAAAGAATAGCAAAGCAGAATAATATTGAAATCAAATATTATTCAATAATTTATGAAATACTTGATGATATTAAGAACCTTCTATCTGGACTTATGGCGCCTATTGAAACGGAAGTATTTCTAGGCTATGCAAAAATTAAAAAAGTATTTAAAATTACAAAAGTTGGAAAGATTGCAGGTTGTGAAATTACTGAAGGTATTGTAAAGAAGAATATTAAGGTTCGTTTATTACGAGATAATGTTGTGATTCACGAAGGTGATTTAGCTACACTTAAACATCATCAGAAGGAAGTAGATGAAGTTAAAGAAGGCACAGAATGTGGTATGTCATTAGTAAATTATGAAGATATTAAAGAAGGTGACTTGATAGAATGTTTCGAAATAAAAACTGAAATACCTACTTTACAGTAATGAAAAAAAAAAACATTGGCCCTTCGGCTCGTCAGTTAAAAGTTGGAGAAAACTTAAGAAAAGCTATTTCTTTTATGATGCAAAACCATAGTTTTCATAATTCAATTATAGATAAAACATCAATATTAATTACAGAAGTAAGGGTGTCTCCTGATTTAAGTAATGCTTCAGTATATATTTCTACTCTTGGGGGAATTAATAATTCTGCAGAATTAGTCTCTGCATTAAATAATTCATGTCGTCCATTAATAGGACCTTTAACTAGAGAGTTAAAATTAAGAAGAGCTCCCAGATTAAATTTTATGCTAGATGATAGTTTTGCTAGGCAGTCTTATATTGATAATTTAATTAATAGTGCTAAGAAAGATCAATTATAGGAAATATTTGTTTGCAGAAAGATTTAAAAAATATAAAGAGTGGTTGGATATTAGTAAATAAAGAAGTAGGCATGACTTCTGCAATGGTCGTGAATAAAATAAAGAGGATTCTTAACGTAAAAAAAGCAGGACATGCAGGAACTTTAGATCCTTTGGCATCAGGCGTGCTTCCTATAGCAATAGGTGAAGCAACAAAAACTATGCGCTATGCAATGGATTCTAGTAAGTCTTACGAGTTTGATATAAAATGGGGTGCTTCTACAGATACCGATGATTTAGAAGGAAAAATAATATTAGAAAGTAATATAAGGCCTCTAAAGAATGATATAATTAATATTCTTCCTAATTTTTCAGGAATAATTAAGCAGAAACCACCAGCATATTCAGCGATTAAAATTAATGGGGTAAGATCATACAAACTTGCAAGAAATTCAATTATTTCTGACATACCTGAAAGAGAAGTATTTATAAAAGAAATATCTTTAGTAAAATATATTAATAAAGATTTAGCTAGATTTAAAATAAAATGTGGTAAAGGAGTTTATGTAAGATCTTTAGCTAGAGATATAGGTAAGGCTTTGAATACATATGGACATGTAGCTTACTTAAAGCGTTTATCTGTAGGATCTTTTTTTGATAAAGATGCGATTTTACTTGCAGATATTGCTAACCTAGTAGATAAAGCAACAATATCTAAGGCTATAAGGCCTATATCTTTTGTGCTGGACGACATCCCGGCAATTGATATTACTAGTGATGAGGCATTACTTATTTCTAGAGGCCAAAAAGTCTTTATAGAAGATTTAGTATTAGAAGAAGGGACTTATAATAAAGATGCTTATATTACTAGTAACGATGCTCCTGTAGCTCTTGCTAGAATAGAAGGAAAATATATTCATCCCTTTAGAGTTTTTAACAATTAAATAATGGAGACTGTTGATGTCGATAACAGCTGAGAGAAAACAAGAAGTAATTAAACAATTTGCAAGAGAAAAGGGAGATACTGGTTCTCCACAGGTGCAGATTGGTATTTTAACGGAAAGAATAAACAATCTTACTGGTCATTTTAAAGACCATAAAAAAGATGTTCACTCAAGAAGAGGTCTTTTAAAGATGGTAAATAGAAGAAGGCGCTTACTAGACTATTTAAAGGCTAAAGAACAAGAATCATATTTAAAAATAATTAAAGATTTAGGTTTAAGAAAATAATAATATTTTTAATGGTTAAGTCTATAGACTTAATGATCTAAATCTAGAGGAAGTAAAAAGGAAATTATATGTTTGATATAAGTAGAGAAGAGATAGAATTTGGCGGAAAAAGGTTAGTTTTAGAAACAGGAAAAATTGCGCGTCAAGCAGCTGGGGCGGTAATGGTAACATACGGAGCTACTCAAGTTTTGTGCACTGTAGTTGCAGCAAAAAATGCAACTCCAAATCAAGATTGGTTTCCTTTGTCTGTCCATTATCAAGAAAAGGCTTCTGCAGCAGGAAAAATACCTGGAGGTTTTTTTAAAAGAGAAGGTCGTCCAAGTGAAAAAGAAGTTTTAACTTCTAGGTTAATTGATCGACCTATCAGGCCATTATTTATGGAAGGATTTATGAATGAGGTTCAAGTTATATGTACCGTAGTTAGTCATGATCTAGAGAACAATCCTGATATTCCAGCTATAATTGGAACTGCCGCAGCATTAACTATATCTGGTGTTCCTTTTTTAGGACCAATTGGAGGTGCTAGAGTTGCCTGGATTGATGAAAAATATGTTTTAAATCCTACCTATGAAGAATTAGAAAATTCTGCATTAGACTTAGTAGTAGCTGGAACTAATAAAGGTGTATTAATGGTTGAATCTGAAGCAAATGAGCTTTCAGAAGAAATTATGTTAGGAGCTGTAGATTATGGACATAAAGAAATTAAATCTGTTATTAAAACAATAATAAGTTTAGCAGAACAAGCCGCTAAGGATGCTTGGGACTTTACTCCTAAATCTATAGGTAAAGAAGAAGTAAAGCATGTAGAAAAACATACTAAAACAGTATTAAAGAAAGCTTATTCAGAAATTGTTAAGCAAAAACGTCAAGAGATGCTCAGTGAAATTAGATCTAAAGTAATTGAAGAAGCAGCGGGTTCAGAATTAGATATGGCACAAGTAAATGCTCAATTGAAAAAAGCAGAAAAAGATTTAGTTAGAGGGCAAGTTTTAAAAACAGGAAAACGAATAGATGGAAGAGTATTAAATAAAATACGACCTATTGTTTCTGAGGTAGGTATTCTAGAAAGAACTCATGGTTCTGCTTTGTTTACTAGAGGAGAGACGCAAGCTTTAGTTTCTATGACTTTAGGTGGTGGTAGAGATGAACAAATATTAGATTCTCTAGAGGGAGACTCAAAAAGAAACTTTATGTTGCATTATAATTTTCCACCATATTCAGTTGGAGAAGCTGGACGGCTATTTACAGGTAGAAGAGAGACAGGCCATGGTATGTTAGCTTGGAGAGCTATACATCCGATGATGCCAGATCATGAAGATTTTCCTTATACTGTGAGAGTACTCTCTGAAATTACTGAGTCTAATGGCTCTTCATCCATGGCAACTGTATGTGGTGCATCATTAGCACTAATGGATGCAGGAGTTCCTATAAAAAAACCAGTTGCAGGAATAGCAATGGGTTTAATAAAAGAAGGTGATAAATTTGCGGTATTATCAGATATATTAGGAGATGAAGATCATTTAGGAGATATGGATTTTAAGGTTGCAGGTACAGATAATGGTATAACTTCTTTGCAAATGGATATTAAAATTACGTCAATTACTAGAGAAATTATGTCTTTAGCTCTAGATCAAGCAAAAGAAGGGCGATTACATATACTTTCAGAAATGGCAAAGGAAATTAAAGTTCATAGAAAAGAAGTAAATGAATTTGCACCACGCTTGGAAAGAATGCAAGTCGCTGTAGATAAGATAAGAGAAGTCATTGGCCAGGGTGGAAAAGTTATAAAAGAAATATCTGCTAATTCTGAGGCTAAAATAGATATTGATGATACAGGGTTAATATCAATATTTGCTAGTAGTAAAGAATCAATAGAAAAAGCAAAAGCAGAAATTGAAAGCATTGTAGCTGAGCCAGAGGTAGGAGTTATCTATGATGGAAAAGTAGTCAAAGTTATGGATTTTGGTGCTTTTGTTAATTTCATAGGAAAGAAAGATGGACTTGTACATATAAGTGCTATGGCGGCAGAAAGAGTAGAGAAGGTTACAGATATCTGTAATGAAGGTGATACTGTAAAGGTTAAAGTAATGGGGTTAGATGATAGAGGTAAAGTTAGATTATCAATGAAAGTAGTAAATCAAGAAACTGGAGAAGATATATCGGATCAATTTCCTGAACAAGAAAATGATCGTCCGAAAGGTCCTCCTAGGAGAGGAAGAAGACCTCCACAAAGAAGATAGCTTTATAAAGAAAGGAAAGTAAGGTTTGTTTCCTACTTTAAACTCACTAAAAATATCAGGAGCAGATGTTCTACCTCTAATTGAGGGAGGAAAAGGGTGTTGTGTAACTAATGGCAATACTTCCGGTGCTTGGGCGGAAGCCGGAGGTATAGGCACAATATCTGGAGTTAATCCTGACTCATATGATTCTAATGGTATAATAATACCACAAACTTATTCTGGAAAGACTAGAATAGAACGTCACCAAGAGTTAATAAATTATGCAATTGAAGGAGGAGTTCAGCAAGCAAAGATAGCTCATGATATGAGAAAAGATAATGGAAGAATACATGTTAATATCTTATGGGAGATGGGCGGAGCTGAAACTGTTTTAAAAGGCATATTAGAAAAATCAAAAGGCTTAGTACATGGAATTACTTGTGGGGCAGGTATGCCCTATAAATTAGGAGATATATGTGCAAGTTTTGGAGTATATTATTATCCTATTATATCCTCTGCAAGAGCGTTTAAAATACTGTATAAAAGAGCGTATTCAAGAAGTGCAGAGTGGTTAGGTGGTGTAGTTTATGAAGATCCATGGTTAGCAGGAGGACATAATGGATTATCAAATCTTGAGGATCCAGAAGTTCCACAAGACCCTTACCCAAGGTGTTTAGAGCTAAGAAAAGCAATGAGATCTGTAGGTTTAGATGAAACCCCAATTGTTATGGCAGGAGGAGTTTGGCATTTGAAAGATTGGATTAAGTGGATTGATAATAAAGAATTAGGTCCTGTAGTCTTCCAATTTGGCACAAGACCTCTTTTGACTAAAGAAAGCCCTATATCACAAACTTGGAAAGATCGGTTACTTACTCTTGATGAAAAAGATATATTATTGCATAGATTCAGCCCTACTAATTTTTATTCATCAGCTGTAAAAAATACGTTTATTAAAGATTTAATAGAACGAAAAAAGAGACAGTTGCAGACTTCTTTGACTATAGCGGGAGAAATGATAGTTCCTATTAAAATAGGTAAAAATAAAAATAAAACATTTTATTTTAATAAAGAAGATGCAAGTAAAGCAGCTAAATGGTTAAAGCAAGGTTTTACAGAGATTTTAAAGACGCCTGATGATACAGTAATTTTTGTTACAGAAAAAAATTCTTTAGAAATTAGAAAAGATCAAAAAGATTGTATGGGTTGTTTGAGCCAATGTAAATTTTCTAATTGGTCAGATAATGAAGAAAATAAATATTCTACAGGTAGAAAAGTTGATCCACGAAGTTTTTGTATACAAAAAACACTTCAAAATGTAGCGCACAATGAAGACCCTGAGAATGAATTAATGTTTGCTGGACATAATGCTTGGAAATTTAAAAATGACCCTTTTTATTCTAATGGGTTTGTTCCAAGTGTAAAAGAATTAGTAAATAGAATAGCTACTGGTGATTAACAGCACCCAGAAATTTTAAGATCTGAATGCTGCTATTAAATAATAGTATTTATTTAAATATATAAAGTGTTACAGGTCCAAATGTATGATTAGGAGGAGCTAACCTTCCTGGCAGCTGATTAAGAGATACACCATCATCATCATATCCAACTTCATATTGTACCCAATTTTTATTTTGAAATTCAGCAGGTAAATTTGTTGCTGTTTCACTGTATTGGACTTTTACTTTAAAACGTAACTGGTTCATACTTTGAGGGTCAGCAGGAGTTTTTAGGCAAGCTGGACCTTTACCAGCAAATTCAGAACCACCTTCAGTTACGCACCACTCAGGTTGGGGGCTAGCTTTAGAAGTCCTTTTTAATTTAAAAATAGTAGATTCTCCACCATGAATTTTACTGCTTTTATCAATTTCTAGAACGGCCCAATATTCTTTATCAACCCATGCTGTTTCAGTGCTTTCAGGTATTCCACCTTGCATATAAAATATATAGCTTGGAAATAAGCCCCCAAAATATAGGCGTGCCTCATCTGATTTAATAGTAACTATTTCCCCTGAATTAGCTATTTTATGAGTAATTCCAAAAAATAAAAACACACTCAATACTAATAGGGTTAAATTTCTTATATAAGTCATAAATTTTTCTCCTAATTTTTAAAAAAAACCCCGCCCCTTAGGGACGGGGTTTCTTTTATATTTGAAACCAAATAAGCGTTAATTAAGTGTTTCTAATTAAGCCATAACGTTTATTAGATGGTTGTCCTCCTTCTTCTCTAAACTTTTGAGCAAGCTGCCCAAGTTTATCTTCAGAGAATGAAGGCATATCTGGTAGATTATTAGCTTCATTTAAACCTAACTCATATATGCGTGCAGAATTTAAGCCAAAAATAGCTTGCTTGGTAAGACTATTTTCTCCTCCAAGAGCTGGAAGCCCATATTTTTTCTGCATATCTTCTGGAACTTCTAGGCGCCTCATAGCTTCAATTTGCCATTGTGGAGAACCATACCATACAGTATCTGATCCCCATACAACATGATCCGCTCCCATTCCTTTTACAAGAGTTCCAATAAATGCGGCACAGAAACGTGGATGTGCTACTGCTGAATTAGCAAAAGTAGATCCAATCTCGCCGTAAACATTTGTTACTCCATATTTTTCAGGAATAGCAGCTAAATCTGAAGCCCATTTTATATAACCACCACTTTCTTCAAATTCATTCCAAGCTTGATCTGGAAGCTCTAGGAATGGACGTAAAGCTGAGTGATAGATTACAAAGTTCATTTCAGGCCAGTCTTGTGCAGCTTTCGGCACATCATCTACTGTAGCATATTGCCATACACCTTTAAATGATGTTTCATAATCAGGTGGCAATAACCCTTTGTGGATACAAATTGTAGCTTTTGGACCACCATTACGAGCTGCTTTAACCGCTTTTTCATAAAACGGATACATTAACTCTTCATCATCTAAACGCCATGGGTATTTAGATGGTGATAAAGGATCACCAATTGTATAAGATTTCCATGAATCAGGCTTTAGAACTTCAATAGCTCTATCTACTTCATCCATCCATCCATCTTGACCTGGAGTAATAACTGTATGTCCTAACATACGCTGAGAACCAGCAAAATCATTTACCATGTCTCTTGCAGCTACGATTTGGTCATTATGTAGTAACCACCAACTTGGGTCATCAAAAGGAGCCCCTGATAATAAAGACATTTTTGTATCTGATCTATACCATAGTTCTGCGATATAATTTTCAAATTTATATCTAGTTAAAGACAGTCCTTCTTCTTTAAGTTTTGGATTCCAATGCTCTGCAGCAAATTCTCCTAGACCTAAAATTGCTTCATGTGGGAAATCATCGCGAAGAAAGTGAGTTTGGTCATCAAAAATAAATTGACCTTCCACTCTTGCGGTTCTTTCCAACATCATTTCAGGATCTCTAGCTTCTGCTTCATTAACTTTAAAAACTCCTCCGCCATAAATTTGATTCATAGCTAAGAAAGCTGTGGCCATACCACAACTAGTTTGAAGATATTGTCTTCTAGACATATTAAGATGTTTTGCATTTTTATCTGCCATTTCCACAGTCAAAGCTTCTACTTGCTTTTGTACATTTGATTGTGATGGAGGCAAATACTCTCCATTTGATACTATTTGTGTAGGAATCGGTAAATCTAAATTTAATTTTTCCGCTCCATCCACTAAAGCGAGCTCACGCTCGCTGAGCCAAGTTCCGCCCATTTTTTTTCTCCCAATTGATTAAACGTACTATAGCTAAGCATGAAAATACAAGTTTAGCAACCTTTTAAAATATATATATTTAATACTTTTTTTAATTTATAACTAAATGTATTCAATTATAAAAAATTAATAGCATTTTTTGTCTTTATAAATTAAGTATTTATGATTAATATATTTCTGGGGGGAATAATTGTTTTTAAATCATTTCATTAAAATTTTTCTTTTTTTAGTATTTTCTTTTTTACAGTGTAATGCTTTTGCACAAGATTCGGTAGACGTAGATGCTGAGAAAAGCTTAAATGATGAATATGCAGATAAAATGAGAAATCCGGATTATGAGTATAATAAAAAAGATAATAAAAAGGAAAGCTTAACCACAAAATATATAAATAGTTTGAGGACAGGAAAATGGGGTGCTTCAGATCCAGATTGGGTAAATTTAGAGTTAGCACAAACTTTTTTCCCTGAGGCTAATAAAATTGGAAGATTAGAAGGAGACATTCCATCTGCTCATGTAATGTCAGATGGGAAAATATTAGGTTACTTATTTATAACTAAGGATATTACTAGTTCTAAAGGATATTCTTCTCAAACTTTTGATATTGTGGCTGGTTTAGGGTTGGATGGAAAGTTAACAGGAGCAACTGTTATTGCTCATTTAGAGCCAATAATAGGTATGTATACTCCTGATGGAGGATTAGTATTACCAATATTTACGGCGCAATATAAAGGTTTAGATATTAGATTGCCTGTTAGGGTTAATTTATTAAGAACTGAAGGCCCTGGATCTATAGATGGCATATCATCAGCTACAGTTAGTGCGGTTTTATTTAACGGGGCTATTTTAAGGGCAGCAAGAACTTTAGCTTTATATAAGGGAATGAGGTTAAGCGATGAGCCGGTAGTAGATATATTTAGATTTAGAGCCGCTACTTTTAAATCGTTAGTTGCAGATGGTTCTGTGGGTAGGCTGACTCTTACATTAGATGATCTTAAAAACCTAGGTATGGATGATCCAAATATATCTAATCGGGCAGGCGTGAATGATATATATAGAAATAGAGCCGTTTTTGCAGGAGATATGCCGGTAGCTGCAAATCAAAAAGAGGTTAAAAAAGGGTATATTGATACGGATAGAAATTTAGTGATAGATTTGTATGTTGCTCCAGTTGTGACACCTACGATAGGCAGAAATCTATTAGGTGATAAATGGTATGATATATTTATAGCTGGAAGGGACCCTAAAGAAACAACACTTGTTGTAGCTACTTTAGGAAGGTATCTTATAGACGGAGAGCCGCATATTGCCTCTGGACCATTCAAGCGTATGGCCGTTATTCAGGGAAATAATAGATATCAATTAACAAAAGAAAATTTTAGAAATTTAGGTTTCTTACATGGAGAAGATAAACCTTTTTTTGCAGAAGCCGGAATATATAGGATTCCTCCAGAGAGTAATATTGATCCAGTAAAGCCTTGGAAATTCGAATTAGTAGTTGAAAGTAATATAGAAGGAAATGATAAAATATTCTATATAGATTATGAATTAAATTCTAAATATATTATACAGCCAGATGGTTTAAAAGTCTTAGCCAATAATAGTGAACCAATTTGGTATAGTGCTTGGGCAAATCAAAGACTTAATTTAAGTTTACTATTAATTACGTTAAGCATTCTGTCATTAGCATTATGGAAAATGGATAAACTTGTACAGCATAATTATATATGGAAACCTTTCAGGTACTTGTTCTTAGGTTGGACATTGATATGGCTTGGGTTTTATGCTGGAGGTCAGGTAACTATAATTAGCATTTTAACTTGGTTAACAGCGCCTTTACATAATCCATCTTGGGATGTTCTTTTATCAGACCCAATCCTAGTTTCTTTAATGATATTTGTTATTATTAGTTTTATAATATGGGGAAGAGGAGTTTTTTGTGGTTGGCTATGTCCATTCGGAGCACTACAAGAGTTATCCTCTAAGTTAGCGCAGAAATTAAAAGTTCCCCAAATTAAAATTTCTAATAAGTGGCATGTACGTTTGTGGCCAATTAAGTATTTTTTATTGGCAGGATTAGTAGGTACGAGTTTTTATTCTATGGCCAGCTTAAATGTTGCCGCAGAGATAGAACCATTTAAAACCGCAATTTCAATGAAATTTATTAGAGAGTGGTACTTTATTTTCTATGCCTTAATGCTTTTAACTATAGGGTTGTTTATAGAGCGATTCTTTTGTAGGTTTTTATGCCCATTAGGGGCATTTATGGCTGTGGGCGGAAAATTACGAATATTTAGCTCTTTGAAAAGAAGAGAGGAGTGTGGAAGTCCCTGTCAATTATGCTCACATAATTGTCCGATTAATGCTATTAAGCCTACAGGGGAAATTATAATGGATGAATGTTTCTATTGTCTAGATTGCCAATCCTTATATGACGATGAGCATAAATGCCCGCCATTAGTAAAAATAAGAAAAAGAAAAGCCAGAAATACTAAATCAACATTAATTCCTAATATTGCAGAATAAATTTGTTAGTTTGTGCTTTATTAGTATGGGTAGTTTTTCCATTCGAAAGTATTGATAATAATTCTTTTAAAAGAATTACTTATTTAACTGAAATAGATTGTAAAAATGCAAAAATTAATAATAACAGCTATTGTGTATTAATAGATAAAAGAACGGATTTTACTCGAGAGGAATGGGATGCAGATAATTGTGTTAGATCAGAACATAAGTGGATAGGCAAATAAATTATGAAGATAGTTCTAATTGAGCATTAAAGTAAGGTAATTTTTCCCTATTATGACATCCCATAATTAAAATTCTTTCTGCAATTTGAAGAGATTTTTGGTATTTTCTTTCTAATTCTTTAGTAGTTTTTCCATCAAATTTTTGTCCACAAATAAATATTCCATAATGAGCTTGAACTGTTCTTACTCTTTTTCCTAAAAGTAGTCCATCAGCTATAGCAGAGAAGCTAAACTCTTCTTGTTGTGTTACACTTATATTTTTACTAATTAAAAATTTTCTAACATTAACTTCTGCTTCTATAATTAGGTTCCAGTATTCTGATTCTGAATTTGTTTTAAGTCCATTTATATAATAAAAAGACTTGCAGAAAATTAAAAAAGTTAGTTCTTCTATACTTTTATAGCTCCAAGCCTGTCTTTCTAAGCTATTCCAGACTGAAGGCTTAAGTTCTTTAAATACTCTTGGCACTCTATCAAAGAACATGCCATGTAGATTTAGATCGCTTACATTAGAATCTACGAGTTTTTCTTTATGTATATCTATGCAGGCTGTAGATGCACACATAGGGCATTGATCATCTTTATAAACATCTTTCTTATATATATAGGAGCATCTGACACCTTTTTTATCCTTTCCTTCACATATAAAAAAAGAAGACTTTTTCTCATTTTCATCGAATTGTTGTGCTATCCAATTAAATCTATTTTGAAATTTAATAAATGACCTTCTGTGACTCCATAAATCCCACTTAAGATTTTCTACTGGACCAAATGTACTCCAATTAGAACTAACATCTATAATAATACATTTATTTTTACCTTGCGCACACCTTAGGCCTCTTCCTACAGATTGTCCCCAAAGTACTTTAGATAAAGTAGGTCTTAAATGAACTATAATATTGCAATTAGGATTGTCCCATCCTTCAACAAGTACACCCACAGACACCAAAGCTTCAATCAGACCTTTTTTATGTTGGGATAGAATTTTTTGTCTTTCTCCTGCAGGTGTAAGTGCCGTAAGTATTTCACTTTTAATTTTTGCTGTTCGAAGGGTCTCAAGAGTTTTTTCTGCGACTGCCACGTCTGGGCAAAACCAAGCTGATATTGGATTTGGTTTAACATTTAGCCTTTCTTCATTATAAATAAATAAAGCATAATCTATCATTGAAGATTTAATAATAGCATTAGATAAAACTGATATTGGAAAGTCACCATTTTTAATTTCTGCATTATTTAAATTTAAGTCATGAATAAAATGTGGCCTATATACAGGCTGAACCAAAACATTTTCATTGATTAAGGTTTTAATATCTGCACAATCAATAATAGCATCAAATACTAATCCTAATTGATCATTTTGATTTCCTGTCCTTCTCTCTGGAGATGCTGTTAAACCCATAATATGGCTTGGCATTTTCCCTTTCTCATCAAATATATCTAATACTCTTTGATATGCTGATCCAATAGGGGATACTCTATGAGCCTCATCTATTATAATAAGGTCTGACTCTGGAATTAAAGATGCTATGGCATATTTAGACCTTAAATTTGTAGAAAGAATTATGTCTGCTTCCCCAAACTTTTTTATATCTTCAGATATGCCTAGCTTTCTAACTTTGTGATCAATTTGTAATTCTCGTTCTAGTTGTTCAAGAAGAACAAGCCTATGGCACAATACTAAGATTTTTTTATTTTGATAAAACTTTTTTATTATTTCACTAGCTAAAACAGTTTTACCAGCACCAGTTGGAGCTTTTAAAATAAACTTCTTATATGATTTGCAGATTTCTTCATATCTATCCAAAATATCTGCTTGCCATTTTCTTAGTATCATAAAGGTTTTGCACAATCCTATAAAGGTTATTATTACATTTTTGCATTGCTCCTATGCAAAAATTTACTATACATAAAAAAGTAAATATTACCATTGTTTTTTATAAAAACTTATATTTTTAAATTTATTTCTTTAAATATTAATATATCTTCTTAGTAAACTTAGATAAGCTTGTTAAAGAAGTTTTTTTTCAGCTCAAAAAAGTGAAAAAGATGAAAATAGAAAAAAGAAAATTTGGTAATACTGGTCATAAAAGTTCTGCTGTAATATTTGGAGCTGCAGCTTTATGGAACGAAACACAATCGACTTCTGATAGAATATTAGATTTATTACTAGAGTATGGGGTAAATCATATTGACGTTGCTCATATTTACGGTGATGCAGAATTAAGAATTGGTCCTTGGATGGATAATCATCGAAAAGATTTTTTCCTTGCCACTAAAACTTATGAAAGAACTTATAAAGGAGCAAAAGAAAACATTATGCGCTCACTAGATCTTTTAAGAACAGATCATATCGATTTATTGCAAATGCATGGCTTAACTAATCCGAGTGAATGGGATCAAGCTATGGGAGCACAAGGTGCTTTAGAAGCAATACAGGAAGCAAAAGCAGATGGATTAGTAAAGTTTATAGGTGTTACTGGCCATGGTTGGACTGTAGCGGCAATGCATAAAAAAAGTATAGAACATTATGATTTTGATTCCATACTTTTGCCATGGAATTGGTTGATGGCTCATCATAGGGGCTATCCATTAGATTTTAATAATATTTTAGATCTATGTAGAAAAAAAAATATTGCTGTCCAAACCATTAAGGCAGTTGCCAGAGGTCCATATGCCGCAGGAATGAAAAAAACTCATACTCCATGGTACCAACCTTTGGAGGATCAAGAAAGCATTCAAAAATCTGTAGATTGGGTATTAAGTCTTAAAGAGATTTTTTTAAACTCAGTAGGTGATGTAAATATTCTTCCTATGGTTTTAGAGGCTGCTAGTAAATTAGGAGAACGACCGTCAGATAAAGATATGAATGCCATGAGTGAGAAAATGGGTTTAGCTTCAATATTTGGAGTTTAATGGCGCGCCCGAGAGGATTCGAACCCCTGACCCTCTGATCCGTAATCAGATACTCTATCCAGCTGAGCTACGGGCGCCTATAATAATAATTATATTTATAACTTTATATTGTCTATTAATCTTATGTTATCAATATATACAGCAATAAATAATCTTGCATTAGATTTATCATTATTTTCTATATTGTTTAGCTGATTATTATCTCTAATTTCTATGTAATCTATTTTTTTTATTCCTGCAGTAATAAAATTTTCTTTAACTAATTTAATAGTACTTTCTAGATCTTTATTTTTATAAATATCTACAGCATTTTTCATAATTTTGTTTATATTATTAGCAAGCTTTCTGTTTTCAGCATTAAGATATTGGTTTCTGGAAGATATAGCTAAACCGTTTTCATCTCTGATAGTTTCTATAGCCAATACTTTGCAAGGAATATCCAAGTTTTTAACTAAGGATTTAATAATTAATAACTGTTGATAGTCTTTTTCTCCAAATACGGCATAATCTGCTCCAGATTGTAGAAGTAGTTTAGCAACTACTGTAGAAACACCTTTAAAATGATTAGGCCTTTTTTGTCCACATAAACCAGAGCTTAATTTAGGAATATTAATAGTTAAATCAAATCCCTCTGGATAAATAGCATCTATGTCTGGTATATAGATTATATCACATCCTTTAGACTCTAAACGTTTAATGTCTTCTTGTTCAGATTTTGGATATTTACTAAAATCTTCATTTTCTCCAAATTGCATTGGGTTCACAAAAATTGTGGCCAATACTATATCAGCATTTCTTTTAGCCTCAATCACAAGTTTTTCATGTGCCTTATGGATTGCTCCCATAGTTGGCACAATTGCTAAAGACGCGGCCGTATTGAGAGGACCATTTCTATGTCTAGCAATAGAAGAATGAAGTCCTCTTAAATCTCTAACTATTTCAACACTCATTATAATGACCCAATTCAAATAAATTTATTGTATTAATTATAATATTTATCGTATCGTTTCTTAGCAAATAAGTATCTAATAAAGCTATTATAAATGAGGTGCAAGAATTTTTTAAAAAGAGTTTAAATATGAGTTATAAAACAATTATTACTTTACTATTAGCAATTTTTTTAAATACTAAACTTTTATTAGCCGTAGAAGAAGTAGATGACTATAAGTCTTTACCTGAAGGGCAGATAGGTAATATTGGGAATGCCAAACACAGTATAGCTAAAAACTTTATGGCAGTTACAGCCGATCCGCGAGCAACTATATCTGCAAAACGCATATTAGAAGCAGGAGGAACTGCTTTAGATGCGGCTATATCAGCGCAAATGGTTTTAAATTTAGTAGAGCCACAGTCTTCTGGTATAGGTGGCGGAGCATTTATTTTATATTATGATGCCAAAACTAATAAGATTTATGCTTGGGATGGAAGAGAAAAAGCGCCAATGCGCTTTTCTGAAGATGTTTTTTTAAACTCTAATGGAAAAAAGAAAGGTTTTCTAGAGGCTGTCTCTGGTGGGCTAGCAGTGGGAGCTCCCGCGTTAATTTCTATGTTAGAAAAAGCACATAATTTACATGGAAATATGCCTTGGAATAAACTATTTGAAGACGCTATTAATCTATCTACAGAAGGTTTTATAGTGGGAAAGAGATTAGCAAAACTTATTTCTCGAGCACCTCATTTAAAAAATCAAAAAATTGCAAGAGAATACTTTAATATTGATGGTGGTGGATTAAAGGAGGGGGATCTTATAAAAAATGTAAAATTTGCAGAAAGTTTAAAGTTAATCAGAGATAATGGCGCTCTGTCTATATTAAATGGTATATTAGCAGATAGTATATTGTCAACGGTTACAGGTCATATAGAGAATCCAGGAATTATGGTAAAAAAAGATTTTAGCTTTGTTAATCCTGTGTCTAAAAAACCTGTTTGTGGAAGTTATAGAAAATGGAAAATTTGTGGAATGGGCCCCCCAAGTTCAGGTGGTATAACAGTATTACAAATTTTAGGAATTTTAAATAATTTTGATTTATCTTCAGAAAATGCGCAGGATCCATATGTTTGGCATTTATTTTTAGAGGCTGCAAAATTAGCCTATACAGATAGAGGGTACTATATTGCAGATAATGATTTTATTAATGTGCCTATAGATGAGATGTTGGACGAAAAGTACTTAAAAGCTAGGTCTAAGTTAATTAAAAAAGACAGTATTATCTCTAATCCTAAAAAAGGAGAATTTAAAAATATTAATTCAAGCTATTTAGGAATTGATTCAACTAGTGAGCAGCCTTCCACAACGCATTTATCTATCATAGATAAATATGGAAATGCTTTAGCTCTTACATCATCCATAGAGTTTATGTTTGGAAGTGGCCTCATGGCCTCGGGATTTTTATTAAATAATCAGATGACAGATTTTTCTTTTTATCCAAAAGATAAAGATGGAAACTTAATTGCTAATAGGCCTGAAGGTAAAAAAAAGCCACGCTCCTCTATGTCTCCTACATTAGCATTTGATAGTGAGGGAGAGCTAAAAATAATACTAGGTTCTCCAGGAGGGTCTCAAATCATATGTTATGTTGCAGCATCCTTAGTTAGAATAATAGATTTGAATATAAGCCCAGAAAAAATTACAGAGCAACCTAATATCTGTAATAGAGGCTATAAATCCGATGTAGAGGAAGGAACTATAGGAGATGTTTTGACAAAAGAGTTAGAAAAAAAAGGACACAAAATTAATAGAAAAAGTATGACAAGTGGGATACATATTATATATAAAGATAATATAGAAAATTTACATGGTATAGCGGATCAGAGAAGAGAAGGTACTGCTTTCGGGTTATAAATATAGTGGGGTATTAAAATGAAATTATCAGATGAGCAAATAAAGTCTTTTAAAGAATTAGGGTATGTCTTCATAGAAAATGTATTTGATGCGGCAGAAGTAAAAAAAATGAATGATGAGCTTCCTAAAATGTATTCTTTAGACAGAGAAGAGGTTCAAAAAGAGAAAGATGGAAAAGCTGTTAGAACTGTTTTTGCAGCACATACTTTTAGTGATGTATATTCAAATCTATCGCGTCACCCACGTATAGTAGAGCCAGCAATGCAACTTCTAGAAGGTGATGTATATATTCATCAATTTAAAATTAATGCTAAAGAAGCTTTTGATGGAGACTTATGGCAGTGGCATCAAGATTATGGAACCTGGAAAAATGATGATGAAATGCCGGAAGGCTTGGCACTTAATGTTGGTTTGTTCTTAGATGATGTTACCCAATTTAATGGGCCACTTAATTTTATACCTAGATCACACAGAGATGGATATATTGAAGCTAAGCATGATGTTACCACTACATCTTACCCTTTATGGACAATAAATAATGATACTATTTCTAAGTTAGTAGATAAGGGAGGTATTATTGCTCCTGAAGGTAAAGCAGGATCAATGATTCTTTTTGATTCTACGTTAGTACATGGATCTCCTTCTAATATGTCTCCATGGAATAGAACTATAGTTTATATTTCTTTGAATAGAACAAGTAATTATATTAGAAAGTTTAGTAGACCAGAGTATAAAGCGCATAGAGACTTTACACCTATTTCATGTGTACAGGATTCGTGTTTTAAATAAAATGAATTTAGATTTATCAGATAGATTATTAAAACATAAGGAAGAAGGTAAATCATTTCGTGTGGGCGTTATAGGAGCAGGAAAATTCGCGACTATGTTTTTATCGCAAGCAAATAGTACTTCCGGTTTTCATATTGCTGCAATAGCAGACCTTAATGCTAACCGTGCCCAAGAAGCTTTAAGAACAGCAGGTTTTGAAAAAGATTTAAACACATCAGGTATTAACGAAGCTATAACATCTAATGAAATTTGGTTTACAGATTCAGGTGTAGAATTAGCACAATGTGAACAATTAGATTTAGTAATTGAAGCTACAGGGAATCCAGAAGCTGGGGTCGACCATTGCCTTGCAGCATTCAAAGCTAATTCGCATGTTGTATTAGTGACGGTTGAGGCAGATGTTTTATGTGGCCCAGCAATTATGAAAAGGGCAAATGATGCTGGGGTTGTATGTTCTATGGCTTATGGTGATCAACCGGCCTTAATTTGTGAACTTATAGAGCGTGTAAAAAGTTCAGGTTTTGAAATTGTATGTGCAGGTAAAGGAACAAAATACTTACCTATATATCATTCAAGTACTCCATCGACAGTTTGGGATTATTATGGTTTAAGTACGCAAGAAGCGGAAGCAGGAGGACTAAACCCTAAGATGTTTAATTCCTTTTTAGATGGCACAAAATCAGCTATTGAAATGGGAGCGCTTGCTAACTCTACTGGGCTAGGTGTTCCGGAAGATGGTTTACTTTTTCCAGCAGTGGGAACTTCTTCACTATCACAAGTTTTAAAACCTAAAGAGTTTGGAGGAATACTAGCTAATTCAGGAACAGTGGAAGTTGTTTCATCATTAGAAAGAGATGGAACAGAAATACCAGATAACTTACGTTGGGGTGTTTTTGTCGTATTTAAGTCGGATTCACTTTATACAGAACAATGTTTTAGAGAATACGGAGTACCTGTTGATGATAGTGGGCAATATGCAGCATTGTGGAGGCCAATTCATTTAATTGGTTCAGAATTAGGATTTAGTGTAGCGACAGCGTTATTAGATAAAAAAGCTACGGGTGCAACAAAAGCATTTTCAGGTGATGCTGTTTCTGTTGCAAAAAGAAATTTAAAGGCAGGAGAAATGTTGGATGGAGAAGGAGGAACAACTGTCTGGGGAAAACTATTATCTGCAACACAATCTATCGCTATGAATGCATTGCCTATAGGCCTTGCACATAATGTTAAACTTTTAAAAGATATTTCAGAAGGACAAGTAGTTTCACAAAGTGATGTAAGTGGTATTTCAGAATCTAATGCTTATTTATTGAGAAAAGAGATGGAAGCTGATTTTATAGAAAATCAAAAACTTTGAATGGAAACCTGACACCTTATAAAAACTTTTATCCTAAAATTGGAAAAGATAGTTTTTTATCCTCTACCTCTACTATTATCGGCAACACCGTTTTAGGGTCAAAAAATTTAATTAGTGATAGAGTTGTTTTAAGAGGTGATGGGGCTGAAATTATTTCTGGAGAAGAAGTTTCTTTTTTAGAAAGAAGTACTGTCCATGTAGCTAGTGATTTTATGGGATCTTATATTGGAGATCATTCTGTAATTGGAAGGTTTGCTTTAGTACATGCTTGTAAAATAGGAAAATATGTAATTATTGGAGATCAAGCTATAGTAATGGATGGCTCAGTAATTGGAAATAATTGTGTTATAACGGCTAATTCTTTAATTCCTCCAGGCAAAACCTTTCCAGATAATTCATTAATTTCCGGAGCTCCAGCTAAAGTAGTTAGAACTATAGAAGATCAAGAATATAAGAAGTTTAAATTAGAAATTTTAGATTATGTGAATCCAAATAAAAGTATAGTTAGATCTCAAATAGAGGGTGATGATCCTTTAGCAGAGTTAGGAATTGAACCATGGGTATATTATAAAAAAGGAATTGAAAAAATTAGTACTAAGGCTTTCGTTGCACCAGATGCTATTATTCGAGGAGATATAGTTGTTGAAGAGAGAGCAAGTATATGGTTTGCAACAGTGCTTTCTTCTTTATCTGGAGGAAGTATTTCTATAGGTGAAGGCTCAAATATACAGGATAATACAATCATTGATGTAAATACAAAACATTTGGTAATAGGAAAAAAAGTTACAGTAGGTCATAATGTCAGGCTTGGTGCATGCACTATAGGGGACAATTGTTTGATTGGTATGGGATGTACTATTGAGGATGGTGCAATAATTGAAGAAAATGCTTTTGTCGGAGCGCGCGCAATAATTAAAGAAAATACTATAGTATTAGCTAACACTATATTTGCTGGAAGGCCCGCTAGGTATTTTAGAGATGTTAAAGAAGAAGAAGCAAAATTTTTTAAAATGGGACAAGAAATATATGAAGGTTTTGCTGCAGATTATATACAAGAGCTAGGTTCTAAAAAACAATAGGGTTATATGACATGTTATTTATGACATTAATAAAATTAATAATCATAGCGGCGGTATTAATAATTTTAAGAATTCTCTTTCCAACGTTAGTGAGAGGTTTTAAAAGAATAATGTTTATCATTATTGTTTCTATGATCATATTTGCAGTAGTCGTAATGTATGCTTCTTAAACCTTATACTGTTTTTTAAATTTTAACATAAACTCTATATGAAGATGCTCTTGACATTTTATTATTTTTTTCATTTCGATAAAAAGGGTTATCTTATGTG
>ENA-OREN01000484-OREN01000484.1-marine-metagenome-genome-assembly--contig:-NODE-484-length-58091-cov-4.315131_pt1 | contig 58091 bp, 63 predicted proteins | sample MGYA00248624_ERZ508555 | MGnify/ENA primary metagenome ERZ508555 (study PRJEB26222, sample SAMN06267773) | marine metagenome | isolation source: Saanich Inlet, British Columbia, Canada | place... | reverse complement strand
AAACTATTTTTTATTTCTATATTTATGTGAAACTTTATCTAAAACTCCATTAACAAAATTAACTTCAGGTTTATTAAAAAAACTTGAAGCGATATTAGTATATTCATTTATTACTACTTTAGAAGGAATACTTGAATGATCCTTAAATTCTATATAAGCACATCTTAATATATTAGTAATTGTTGGATCCATTCTTTCTATAGACCAACTACTTTCTAGAAAATTTGATAATGAAATATCTATAATATCCTTACTACTAAAAACACTATTTACTAATATTAGAAACCATTGTTTATCTAATTTTAGGTCTTTAAATTCCTTCATATTACTATTTATATTTTCAATAGTTTGATAAATTTCAGATATATCCATATCATTTATAGTTTCTAGTTCTTCTAATTTCATTTTTTTATTAAAATCAAACTGAAAAAGTGTTTGTACAGCTGCTAATCTTGATAATGATCTATTTGAATTTATATTCATTTATCTGAACCTTTAAGAACTTCTATCATTCTTATACACGCTAAAGTTGCAGCTTTTCCTTTATTTAAACCATTAAAGTTCGATCTAGCTAACGCTTGTTCTTTATTTTCACAAGTTAAAATACCATAACCAATAGCCAAACCCTCTAATGATAATTTCATAATTGCTCTTGAAGATTCAGTGCACACATAATCATAATGTGAAGTTTCTCCTCTAATAACACAGCCCAAGGCTACATAGCCTATATACTTATTAGATTTTGAAGCATGCGATATTACAGCAGGAACTTCAAATGCCCCTGGCACATCAATAACATCATAATCAAACCCGTAAGATTTAATTGTTTCAATACATTCTTTTTCTAGGGACGCTGAAATTTCAGCGTAAAACCTAGATATAACAATTAAAATTTTTTTACTTTTTATACTCATGTGGACTTTAAGTTTCGTTGCGTAATTACTTTAATATCAAAACCTTCAAGTCCTACTAATTCTCTTTTAGATTTGCTCAATAAAATCATCTCTTTTACACCTTGATCTCTAATTATTTGAGCACCTATTCCATTTTCTCTAATTTTATCTTCTTCATTCCAAGCATCCTTTCCATCTATATATTTAGATAATGCATGAGAAGAATCATCATAATTGATCACAACAATTAATCCCGAGCCTTTTGCATTAATTTCCGCCATAGATTCATCAAGTGATATAAAACTTTTATCTCCACTATCCCCAATAACTCCATTAAAAGCATCACTAATAAAATTAGAAACATGAACTCTAACTAAAGCTGGAGAGTTTTTAATTAAATTACCTTTAACTAAAGCTAGATGCTCTGGCCCATTTTTATTTACAGTATTTTCGTATGAAAATATATTCCATTTCTCATATTTTTTTGTATTGATTATATTGCTATTTTTTCTCTTAATAATTGGGTCATTATTAACTCTATAGCGTATTAAATCAGATATAGATCCAATTTTTAGGTTATGTTTTTTACAAAAAGGGATTAAATCTTTTAACCGTGCCATAGTTCCATCATCTTTCATGATTTCACAAATTACAGCAGCAGGGTTTAAACCAGCTATTCGTGAAATATCTACAGCTGCTTCTGTATGACCAGCCCTGACTAAAACACCACCATCACGAGCCATTAAAGGAAAGACATGACCTGGTGTTCTAATATCTAAAGAATCTGAACTCTTATCTATAGCTACTTGAATAGTCTTGGCTCTGTCTGCAGCTGAAATACCAGTAGTGACGTCCTTAGTAGATTCTATTGATACAGTAAAAGCTGTGTCAAGCTTTCCTGTATTTCTTTTAGTCATTGGTGTTAGTTCTAATTCTTCTATTCTATTTTTTGTCATTGACAAACAAATAAGACCTCTACCATATGTGGCCATAAAATTAATAGCATCTGGAGTTGCCATTTGTGCAGGAATAATTAAATCTCCTTCATTTTCTCTATCCTCATTATCAACGAGAACATACATTCTACCATTTCTCGCTTCATCTACTATTTCTTCAATAGAAGATAAAAAGTTATTCCGTTTATTATTTTGACTCATTTTATTTCTCTTTTACATAATATTTTGTAGCATTTACAGCATAGCGCGCAATAGTATCAATTTCTATATTAACTATTTCATTTAATTTTAACTGTCCTAACGTAGTATTTTTAAAAGTATGTGATATTACATTTACAGTAAATATACTTTTATTAATTTCATTTATAGTTAATGAAACTCCATCTATTGATATAGATCCTTTTTTTGCAATATATACTTGTATATCTTTAGGGACTTTAAAATCATATTTTACTGAACCTTTAATATGTTTTTTGGTTTTTAGTTCAGCAGTACCATCTACATGACCACTTACAAGATGTCCACCTATTTGATCTCCCAACAATAATGATTTCTCTAGATTAATTTTTGTTCCTTTCTTCCAAAATTTAGCAGCTGTAATAAAGAGTGTTTCTTTAGATAATTCAACACTGAAAATATTTTTTTTAATACTTAATACAGTGAGACATATCCCTCCACAACAAATAGAATCACCTATTTGAATTTTATTTAGTTTTAGGTTTGTTTTTATAGCTAAATTAAGATCACCATTACTAGAATCTACACCAGTAATTTCACCTATATCTCTAATAATTCCAGTAAACATAATATACTCCCAATCAACATAATATTATATGTCAACTAACTAAACCCCATTCTTCTAATACATCACTATCTAAAATCCTAGTTTTAAGTAAATTATAACGTTTAGCTAAATCTAGATTGTGAATATTATATGAAGCAATACCTGAAAGGCCATCACCACCTATAAAAATACCACTTCTATATAAAAACACCTTATCTATCAAATTATTTGCCATTAATGATGCAGATATTTCACTTCCACCTTCCACTAAAACTCTATTAAAGCCTTTATTAGACAAATCTGTTAAACCTTCTATTAAATTTAACTTATTATTATTATTTTCTAATTCTACAATCTTAACGCCCATATTTATTAATGTTTTTTTCTTTTGGGAAGTAATATTTTTTTTAGCCCAAATTATAGTTGGAACCTTATTAATATTATTTAAAACATTTGATTTAATTGGAATTGATAAAGAGCTATCTACTATTACTCTAACTGGAGAATGTTTATTTAAACCTCTAATCCTGCAGTCAAGCCTTGGATCATCCTTTAAAACAGTATTTATACCTACTAATATGACATCATGATTTGCCCTTAAACTATGCCCGTGTAATCTAGACAACTCTCCTGTTATCCATTTACTATTTCCCGTAAATGTTGAAATTTTACCATCTAGACTACTCGCTATTTTTAAACTTACAAATGGACGATTATATTTTAATCTATACAAAAAACCAGAATTTATATCTAAAGATTCCTTTTCTAAAACTCCGATAGTAACCTTTACCCCTGATTCTTCTAACAACCTGACACCTTTACCATTAGTCCTTTTATCTGGATCTAAAATAGGAATAACTACGTGCTTTATTCCAGCATTAATTAATAGTTCTGCACAAGATGGAGAAGTATTTTTATGAGCACATGGCTCTAGAGTTATTATAGCTGTTCCACCTCTAGCGCTCGCAGTTAAAGAATTCAATGCATTCATTTCTGCATGAGGTCTACCTTTATCTGATGTTCGCCCTAAACCAATTAAATTATTTGAATTGTCAAGTATTACGCACCCAACAGTTGGGTTAGGATAACAAATTCCTAGGCCTTGTTTGGCAAGAGATAATGCACTTCTCATAGCTACTTCTAATTGCATACCTCTTCATTCCTTTATAATTATTTTTTCTTTTTTGAAGTGTCTTCGCTTAGTCCTCCAATAAATTTTTCAAAATCCCGAGCTTCTCTGAAATTTCTATACACACTTGCAAACCTTACATAGGCAACTTGATCAATTTCAGACAGAGTATCCATTACAAGTTCACCAATTTCACTACTTTCTATTTCACTATCTCCAGAGGATTCAAGTCTACGAACTAAACCTGTAATCATTTTTTCAATTCTTTCATCTTCAAATGGTCTTTTACGAAAAGAAACCATTATTGAACGAGCTAGTTTATCTCTATCAAACTCTACTTTTTTACCATCCCTTTTTTTTACCATTAAATCTCGCAGCTGGACTCTTTCAAAAGTAGTGAAACGAGCTGCACATTGTATACAAGATCTTCTTCTTCTAATTACTGAATTATCTTCTGTGGGACGAGAATCTTTTACTTGAGTATCTTCATCATTACAATAAGGACATCGCATATTACTTTCCTTTAATAATTTTAGATCATTCTACTTGTAACTCATAGAAGAATAAAGAGGAAAATCTTTACACATACTAATTACTTCTTTTTTAACTTCAGCTTCAATAGCACTTAAATTCTCTATATCCTTAGAAATACCATTTAAAATTCTACCAATTAATTTACCAATTTTTAACATTTCTTTCTCTTTAAAACCTCTAGATGTAACTGCAGGTGTTCCTATTCTTAAGCCAGAAGTAATGAAAGGTTTTTCTTCATCAAATGGAACAGCATTTTTATTACAAGTTATTCCAGCTCTATCTAGACTAGTTTCTGATATATTACCAGTAAGTTTTAAAGGTCTTAAATCACATAAAATTACATGACTGTCTGTGCCACCAGAAACAATATTAACGCCTTGTTTTTTTAATTCAGTTGCTAAAGCTTTTGCATTCAAAATAATTTGTTTAATATAATCTTTAAACTCAGGCTTTAATGCTTCTCTGAATGCAGCTGCTTTAGCAGCAATAACATGCATTAATGGTCCTCCTTGTATGCCTGGGAATATAGCTTTATCAAACAATTTTCCTAACTCCTCATCATTAGATAATATCATTCCACCCCTAGGCCCACGTAATGTTTTATGTGTAGTTGTAGTTGCAACATGGGCAAATTCAATTGGGTTGGGATATTCATCTGCGGCTATTAACCCAGCATAATGTGCAATATCTGCTAAAAAATAAGTGCCCACTTTATCTGCAATATTTCTTATTTTTTTAAAATCGATATGTCTAGAATAAGCAGAAGCCCCTGCAATTATTAATTTTGGTTTATGGTGTATTGCTAAAGCTTCTAGTTCATCATAATCTATAAGGCCATCGTCTCTATTAACTCCATATTCAATAGAATTAAACCATTTACCAGACTGATTCGGCTTTGCTCCATGAGTTAAATGTCCTCCAGATGCGAGTGACATTCCTAAAATGGTGTCTCCAGGTTTAAGTAATGCCATAAACACCGCCTGGTTTGCTTGAGAACCAGAGTTTGGTTGAACATTAGCCCATTGACAAGAAAATAACTTACATGCTCTTTCTATGGCAAGTTCTTCTACCTTATCAACAAATTCACACCCTCCATAATATCTTTTTCCAGGATATCCTTCCGCATATTTGTTTGTTAAGACAGAACCCTGTATATCCAATACTACCTGACTAACAAAATTTTCTGAGGCTATTAATTCTATAGAGTTTTGTTGTCTATTTAATTCATTTTGCATTGCAATTAATAGTTCTTCATCCTTACAACTCTTAATACCATTATTTAGTTCTGATGAAGTATTAATTTTATTCATCTATTATTTCCTTCATATGAATTAATTAAGCTTATCTACTCGTCTTTTATGTCTTCCACCTTCAAAACCTTCATTAGCAAAAACATCCACTATACTTATAGCATCATTTATATTAATAAACCTTCCACCAAAAACAATAACATTAGCGTCATTATGATTTCTGGCCAATTTTGCTATTTTTATATTATGGCATAGTGCTGCTCTTACTCCAGATATTCTATTTAATGCAATACTAATTCCTATTCCACTTCCACATACCGCTATACCAAGAGTATTATTATTACTTATAATAAAATCTCCTAAAACCTTTCCATAATCGGGATAATCAACTGAATCAGTATTAAAAGCGCCTAAATCTCTAACCTCAAAATTATTATTTTCTAAATAAATCTTAATTTGCTGTTTTAAATTAAAACCAGCATGATCAGATGCTAATACAAATGAATTATATTTATCTAACAATAAAGATTTCCTCTATAAATTTTACAAAATTAATATATCAAAAATATCTATACATATAGCTTAAAAATAATAATTTAGTAGCTATTTAATCAGTTCTTTTAATTTTTCCGTTAGCTAAATCAGACATATATTTATTTATTTCTTTTTTAACTACTCCTGCTAAAAAATATACTCCTACTAAATTAGCAACAGACATCAAAAATATCATAGAATCAGATAAATCTAAAACAGAACCTAAACTAATAGATGATCCAATTATACAAAAAATACAGAATATGAATTTAAAAATATTTTCAGATAAATTCGAATAACCAAATAAATAACACCAGGATTTTAAACCATAATATGACCAAGCTATCATTGTTGAAAAAGCAAACAAAATTGCAGCAAGAGCCAGAATATAAGGAAACCAAGGAATAGTTTTAGCAAAAGCCGCAGATGTCAAAGCTATGCCTGCTAAATCTCCTCTTTCATCATACATTCCAGTAACAACAATAACTAGGGCAGTAATTGTGCATATAATAATTGTATCTATGAAAGGCTCAAGTATAGATACTAAGCCTTCAGTTACTGGAATATCTGTTTTAACAGCAGCATGTGCAATTGGTGCAGAGCCCAATCCAGCCTCATTTGAAAAAGCTGCCCTCTGAAAACCAATAATTAATGCTCCCAAGGCTCCTCCAGCTGCAGCTGTAGGAGAAAATGCTTCAGAAATTATTCTCAAGATAGCTTCTGGCACTCCACTTATATTTAATAAAATAATTATTAACCCTGCAGCCAAATAGATTAATGCCATTAAAGGCACTAATCTAGAGGTAACTTTAGCTATAGACTTGATACCTCCAATTATTACAAAACCAAGTATTACAGCTATAATTAATCCAAACAACCACCCTTTATCAGCAAAGAAAGATGCTTCTCCACCTGTTACAGAAACAAATTGTTGAAAAGATTGATTAGCTTGAAACATATTGCCGCCTCCAAGTGCTCCGCCTATACAGCAAATTGAAAAAAATATGGCGAGAAATTTACCAAGACCCGCTTTTCCTTTTTCTGCTAATCCTCTAGATAAGTAATGCATAGGACCGCCAGAAACAGTACCATCTGAATTTATAATTCTATATTTAACACCAAGTGTGCATTCACAAAACTTAAGAGACATTCCAAGAAATCCAGCCAGAATCATCCAAAAGGTTGCGCCTGGCCCTCCAACAGAAACTGCAACAGCTACGCCAGCTATATTACCTAATCCTACAGTACCTGACAAGGCCGTTGATAGTGCCTGAAAGTGAGAAACTTCTCCTTTAGCTTTCGGTTTGTCATATCTTCCACGAACCAAATCTAAAGCATGAGAAAACATTCTTAGGTTAATAAAGTTAAAGTAGAATGTACAAAATATAGCTCCAGCAATTAACCATAAAACAATTATTTTTATATCTGCGCCTGCTACACTAAAAGAATAGAATACAGTTCCAGCTATTTTATTAGATATAGGAGATAACCATCCATTTATTATGGAATCAATGCCATTAGCGAACGCAGTTTTTGATGAAAAACATAAGCCCACCAAAAATAAAAATTTATAAAATACTCTCATTATCATTACCTCCTAAATTAATATACTTAAAACATATGAAATTATTATTACTTAAGTAAAGTTAAAAAATTAACTAATTATAGAGATATTTAACTCTTTCCATACTTTCTTTAATGAATCTACCAAGTAATCTATCATTTTTTCATCATGGAGTGGGCTTGGAGTAATTCTTAATCTTTCCTTACCTTTAGGAACTGTTGGATAATTTATAGGTTGAATATAAATAGAAAAGTTTGAAAGAAGCATATCAGATGCTTTTTTACAAAGTTTGGGGTCCCCCACCAAGATTGGCACTATATGACTTTCTGATGGCATAACTATAATACCCGTTTGTCTTAGTTTTTCTTTAAGGCTTTTTGCTCTTTCCTGATGAATAGTTCTTTCTACACAAGATGTTTTTAAGTGTTTTACAGAGGCTAATGCTCCAGCTGCAATTGCTGGTGGTAAAGAAGTAGTAAAGATAAAACTTGAAGCAAAAGATCTAATAACATCTATAATATTTTTATTGGATGCTATATATCCTCCCATTGTTCCATAAGCTTTTGCAAGCGTTCCTTCAATTATATCTAACTCATCCATTAATCCTTCACGTTCAGCTATACCTCCTCCTCGCGGTCCATACATACCAACAGCATGCACTTCATCTAGATAGGTAAGAGCGTTGTTCGCTTTAGCAACCTCACACAATTCTTTTATTGGTGCTATATCTCCGTCCATAGAATAAACAGATTCAAAAGCAACTAGTTTAGGACGTTCAGGATGAATAGTTTTTAAGATTTTATCTAAGTGATCAGGATTATTATGTTTAAATATAAATCTTTCTGCTTTACTATTTCTTATACCCTGTATCATAGAAGCATGATTTAATTCATCTGATAACACTACACAATCAGGTAATATAGAGGCTATTGTACTAAGTGATGCTTCATTAGAAATATAGCCAGAAGTAAATAGGAGAGCTCCTTCTTTATTATGAAGGTCGGCTAATTCATTTTCTAATAAAACATGATAATGAGAAGTACCAGAAATATTTCGAGTGCCTCCTGAACCGGCTCCCGCGGAATCAATGGCTTCATGCATTGCATTTAAGACTTTTTTATTTTGGCCCATGCCAAGATAATCATTAGAGCACCATACTGAAACCTCTTTCTCTTCAGAATCAGAATAGTGTATAGCGTTGGGAAAGTTCCCTAATGTTCTTTTTATATCATTAAAAACTCTATATCTGCCTTCATTTTTTAGAGAATTTAATGCTTCAGTAAAATATTTATTATAATTCATAATATTAATTACAACATTTTTTTGTTAAAATTACCTCAATTATGCTTATATATAATTAATTCCTAAAAAAAAGAAAGTTATTTACAATGATTCTATATGAACTTGACGCAATTAATGAACAATATTTTAGTCCTTATTGTTGGCGAATTCTAATGTCTCTAAATCATAAAGATCTTTATAAAGGTGTTAAAAGAATTCAGGTAAAATTTTCAGATAAATCCTTAATCAGTCATAAAGGGTTTAATACAGTTCCGGTGTTAGAAGATGATGACAATTGGACTGGAGGATCGCTAAAAATAGCAGAATATTTAGAAAAAACTTATCCCAATCAACCTTCTTTGTTTCGTGGTGCTGAAAATATGAATCTCACAAGTATCATTAATCAGATGCTAGACACAAAAATCATAGGTATTCTCGCTAGAATTATTGTTGGAGATGTTTACAAAGTTTTACAGCCTGAGGACAAAATATATTTTAGAGAGACCAGAGAAAAAATTTTAAATAAAACTATTGAAGAAGTAGACTTAGAAAGCAGAAAATATATTCCAATTTTACAAAAAGAGCTTAACCCTTTTAGAAAAGTAATAAGAAATAATAATTTTTTTACAGGACCTAAACCTATGTATTGTGATTATATCTTATTCGGTTTTTTTATGTGGGCTAGAAATACTAGTCCAAAACAATTACTAGAAAAAAATGATGTTCTCTGGCATTGGAGAGAAAGAATGTTGAACCTATTTGATGGTTTTGCAAGAAAATCTAATGGATTCGGAATTAAGTAATACTATAACCCCCGTCTACTGTAATAGTAGTGCCTGTAGTGTAACTTGCTCTATCACTAGCTAAATAAACTGCTGCTCCAGCTATATCTTCTGGAACTCCCCACTTTTTCATTGCTGTTCTATTTGTTATTTTTTCTCTTTCTTCTTCTTCTTCTTGTAGTGGCTTTGTAAGCTTTGTTTCTATATACCCTGGAGCAATGGCATTTACCCTAACGTGATATTGGCTCCATCCATTTGCTAAGCTTTTTGTGAGGCCTACTAAACCTGTTTTAGAAGCAGTATAACCTGGAGACATAGGGGAACCAAAAAAAGAGAACATTGAAGCTATATTTATAATATTACCATGCGTTAAAGCCAACTTTGGAAGAGCTTCATGACTCATTCTCATCACACCCATCAAATTAGTATTAATTACGTCTGCAAAATGCTCTATTCTATATTCTAGTCCTCTTTTAACTATACCTGCATTATTTACTAAAATATGTAAATCATCTATTTCATCAAAAATTTTTTCTATTGAAATATCATTTGTTACGTCCAGTTTATACTTTTTTATAATTCCAAATTTAGTTTTTTCATTACATTTTTCTAAACTTTCCTCTGATTTAGCCGTTACAATCACTTCTGCACCTGCTTCTTTAAAACCTTCAGCTATTGCATAACCTATCCCTGATGCACCACCTGTAACCAATGCAATTTTTCCTGTTAAATCAATAGTATAAGCCATAATATGCCTCTTATTTTATTTTATTTACTGGATTCAATACGTCATTTTTAAGAAAAAAATTTTCAATATTTTTTGCAGCAAGTTCTACCATTCCTGTTCTCGCTTTTACACTTGCACTTCCTGCATGTGGAGCTAAAACAACATTATCCATTTTAGATAACCTTATATCATAATTAGGTTCAAATTCATATACATCAAGTGCGCATCCTGAAATCAATTTATTCTCTAAAGCTATTATCAAATCACTTTCTTTAACAATTGGGCCACGAGCTATATTTATTAGAAAACTATCTTTTTTCATATTTTCAAATTCTTTAATCGTAATTAAGTGTTTTGTTTCATTTGTTAAAGGACAAAGTATTACTATAAATCTACAAGATTTTAGCAAACCTTCTAATGACATCCATTCTGCATTTAAAGAAGACTCAATACCTTTACTCAACCTATTTCTATTATGATATTTAATATTTAAACCAAATGGTAAAGCTCTTTTAGCTACATCTTGACCTATACTCCCCATACCTATAATACCTAAATTTTCACCTTTTAAATCTGCACCCCATAAAAGATGATAGAAATTGGCTTTAAACCCTCCTGATCTTACAATCCGATCTCCTTCGGGAACTCTTCTTGCTATAGCTAACAAGAGCGCCATAGACATATCAGCAACTGCATCATTCAAAATTCCTGGAGTATTAGTTACTTGTATACCCATTTTCGTGCAAAGGTTTGCATCTATATTATCAAAACCTACACCAACATTACTTACAATCTTTAAATTGGAAAATGATTGTATTAATGTCTTATCTATTAGAGCTGACTGAACTAATATTCCTTCTACATTAATTACTCTATCCAAAAGTTGATTACCTGATAGAATACTCTCTGTAGTATCATGATGATCTATATCAAAATCTTTTTCTAATCTAGATAAAATATCATCAGATAACCAAGAATGAATGAAAATTTTAGGCTTAAGTTTTACTTCCATTTAACAACTTTTTGACACTGCTCACCTAATTTTTCTATTCCTAAATGCATTTCGTCTCCATGCTTTAAAAATCTTTGTGGCTTCATTCCTGCCCCAACACCTGGAGGTGTTCCAGTGGCAATCAAATCACCTGGCTCTAAAGTCATATAATGACTTACATATGAAACGATTGTTTTTACATCAAATATCATAGTAGATGTATTTCCTGTTTGCATACTTTTTCCATTTAGGTTTAACCAAAGATCAAGGTCTTGAACTCTTCTTACCTCATCTCTCGTTACTAACCATGGACCAACTGGACACGAAGTATCAAATCCTTTACCTCTTATCCACTGACCTCCTGCTGCTTTCATTTGGTATTCTCTTTCTGAAACATCATTTACTAGAGTGTAGCCAGCAACATAGCTAAGTGCACGAGATGCACTCACTGATCTTGCAGTTTCTCCAATAACAATACCTAATTCTACTTCCCAGTCTCCACAAATACTATCTTTTAGCTTTGTACCTTTTTTTTCTAAAATAAGACCTTTAGGCAACATAACCTCATCATTTGGTCCACAGAGGGAACTTGTAGGTTTCATGAACATTATAGGTTCGCTTGGAATTGGGCTTCCAGTCTCTTTAGCATGATCAACATAATTAAGACCAATACAAACAATTTTTCCTATTCCTGAAAGTGGAACACCTAATCTTTTTTTACCTTTAACCAAAGGCAGTCTCTCTATATTAATGCTCGCTAATTTTTCTAGTTTCTTTTTAGATAAAACAGACCCATCAATATCTGACATCTTTTTAGATAAATCCCTAATATTTCCATCAGAATCAATAACTCCTGGTTTCTCTTTACCCTTAACTCCATACCTTACTAATTTCATTTTCTTCTCCCTTATAAAAAATTACTTCTAATAAATTCCAACTATATAAACATAAATTCAAATTTTCTATAAAAGCCAATAAAAAGTAAAGATAAAATATATTTAAATCTATATAAATATAATATATATTAGTATATCTTTATATTATTGGGAGAATATAAAATGGAACCTTTAGTAATTCGATTACATGAAAATGATAATGTGGTCACAGCTAAATCTGACTTAGAAATAAATTCTAAATTAGATAAAGAAAATATTATTACCAATCAACATATCCCGGTTGGGCATAAAGTATCTACAAAAAATATATCTAAAGGTGAAGATATTATAAAATATGATAATATTATTGGAATAGCTTTAGAAAATATAAAAAGTGGTGATCATATTCATGTTCATAACACTGGAATGGTAAATAGAAAAAAAGATTATCAGTTTTCACAAGGGTGCAAAGAAGTAAAAGTATTACCTGAAAGTGAAAGAGCTACTTTTATGGGTTATCGCAGAACTAATGGTAAAGTAGGAACTAGAAATTTTATTGGTATTATTTCATCTGTTAATTGTTCAGCAACAGTTTGTAAAAAAATAGCGGAATCTTTTAGTGAGGAGACATTATCAGAATATGAAAATGTTGATGGAATAGTATCAATTACTCATGGAACTGGATGTGGCATTAATAGTAAAGGATTAGGATGGGAACTATTACAAGCAACAATTGCAGGGTATTCTAGACATCCTAATTTTGGAGGATTAATTGTTATTGGATTAGGATGTGAAGTTAATCAAGTAAGTGGAATGGCCCAATCTATGAGCTGGGCAAATTCAGATACCTTTAAAATGATGACTATTCAAGAAGTTGGGGGAACAAGAAAAACAATTCAAGAAGGAGTAGAAATAATTAAACAAATGCTACCAATTCTTAATAAAAATAATCGAGAAAAATGCCCAGCTTCAGAATTAATTCTAGGTTTAGAATGTGGTGGATCAGATGCTTATTCTGGCATGACAGCAAATCCAGCCTTAGGTGCTGCTGTTGATATATTAGTAAAAAATGGTGGGACTGGAACACTTGCAGAAACTCCAGAAATATTTGGAGCTGAGCACCTACTAACAAGAAGAGCAGTAAATGAAGAAGTAGGTCAAAAAATTGTAAATTTTATTAAATGGTGGCAAGAAGATTACTTAATTAAATTTGAAGAAAATAAAGAGCAATTACATCAAGACCCTTCTCCTGGAAATAAAGCCGGAGGATTAACGACTATTCTTGAAAAATCACTTGGTGCGGTTGCTAAAGGGGGGACCACCAATTTAGTAGATGTTTATCAATTTGCTGAAAATATTAAAGCAAAAGGTTTTACATTTATGAATACTCCAGGTTATGACGTAACTAGTGTAACAGGACTAATTGCAGGAGGTGCAAATATGATTTGCTTTACTACTGGAAGAGGCTCAGTATTTGGATGCAAACCAACTCCTTCTATTAAATTAGCTACTAATGATGATTTATATAATAGAATGACAGAAGATATGGATATAAATTGTGGAAAAATTTTATTAGGTGAGTCTACGATAGATGAAATGGGAGAAGAAATTTTTCAATTAATTCTTGATATAGCTTCAGGAAAACAATCAAAATCTGAAATAAATGGTTTAGGAGATCTAGAGTTTGTTCCATGGCAAATGGGTGCTATAACTTGATTCCTAATAAAGATTTTAAAATAAGAAAAGTAATAAAATCTCTAGAAACATCTCCTATTCGTAAAATAGCAAATACGGCTATAGGTAAAAAAGGTATCATTCCTCTATATTTTGGAGAAACAGACATTCCTACACCTTCATTTATATCGCAAGCAATGAAAGACGCTCTTGATCAAGGTTATACATTTTACAGTGTCAACCAAGGAATTCCTGCTCTAGTTGAAATAATATCAAAGTATACTTCTTCTTTGCATAAAAAAAATATAGCTCCTTCAAGGATAATGGTCACTTCCGCAGGAATGAATGCTTTAATGATTGCATCTGAAGCTATAATTGACCCTAATGATAAAATTATATGTATAACTCCTGTTTGGCCAAATTTCATGAGATGCATAGAAATTATGGGAGGGGAAGTAATAGAAATTCCATTAATTTATTCAAATTCAAACAATACATGGAAATTAAATATTGAAGAAATTCGTAAAAATATAAAGGATGTTAAAGCTATTTATATTAATTCTCCAAATAATCCAACTGGCTGGATGATAAATACACAAGAGCAAATGGAAATCTTAGAGCTATGTAGAATTAACAAAACCTGGATAATTTCAGATGAAGTTTATGAAAGAATTGTATATGATAGAAATGTAGCCCCCTCATTTTTAGAGATAACAGATGAAAACGATTTATTAATGGTTGTAAATAGTTTTTCAAAATCATGGGCTATGACCGGGTGGAGATTAGGATGGATAATTATTCCAGAGGGTTTACTTAACATATTTGAAAAACTCAATGAGTTTAATGTCGCTTCCCCTTCTTCACCAGCGCAACATGCAGGGATTACTGCAATTAATGATGGTGAAGATTTTTTAAAAACAATGATAAATAACCTTAGAAATTCCAGAGAACTTACAATTAATAGCTTAAGTAATTTTTCACGCGTTATATTACCTTTTCCAGAGGCTGCTTTCTATGCCTATTTTAAGGTAAAGGATGTTCACGATTCAGAAAAATTTTGTTTTGAAGTACTTAGCAGTACTGGGGTTGGACTTGCTCCAGGAACCTCATTTGGTACAGGAGGAAATAGTTGGATAAGAATTTGTTATGCGAAAAGTCCTGATTTACTAAATCAAGCTTTTGAAAAATTAAAGCCAGAACTATCTTAATGAAAACTTCTAAAGCAACTGAAAAAAATATAAATATTGCAGCAAAATTATTATTAAAGGGAGGAATTGTAGCCTTTCCTACTGAAACAGTCTATGGATTAGGAGCTTTAGCTAGTGATAATAAATCTATTGAAAGAGTATACGCAGTTAAAGGCAGACCTAAAAATAACCCCCTAATAGTTCATGCTTATGATATAAATCAAATTTTAGCAATAACTGAAAATATACCATTAAATGCACATATATTAATTAAAAAATATTGGCCCGGCCCCCTTACTTTAATATTACCTTATAAAACCTCTTCAAATATTTCTCACATAGCACGTGCTAATTTAAAAACAGTAGCTGTTAGAATACCTAATCATCCCATTGCATTAAAACTCTTAAAAACTGTTAATGCTCCTCTAATTGCTCCAAGTGCTAATATATCGCAACACTTAAGTCCAACTAAGGCAAGTCATGTTAAAAAAGACCTTGGCGAAAACCTTATTAATGAAAATGATATGATTCTTGATGGAGGAAAAACTAGTATAGGTTTAGAATCTACAGTTATAGACTTTACGCGCAATAAGCCAGTAATATTAAGACCAGGTGGATTGAATATTAATACAATTAATAAGGATGTAAAAGTTTCTTACATTGATAAAAAATCAAATAATACTCAACCTATTAGTCCTGGATTATTTAAAAAACATTATGCACCCAATGCATCTCTTAGATTAAATGCAAAATTTCCTATGGTGGGTGAAGTATGGCTTGGGTTTGGAAAAGATCCAAAAAATATAGAGTATTTTAAAAAAATGAATCTTAGCTTAACAGGTGACTTAAATGAAGCTGCCACAAACTTATTTTCAATGTTAAGGTTATTAGATAAAAAAAATATTAAAAATATTGCTATTAAATCAATCCCAAATAAAGAAATAGGGGTTGCTATAAATGATAGATTAAATAGAGGTGCTTCTAATTAATCTTGATCTAAATAATTAAAGTTTTATATTTAATTATTATTAATCAGTAAGATAAAGCATATGAAACCAGAAATTTTAAATTTACAAAAATTAAAAAAAACTTTGGGTCCAAAAGGCTGGATAGAAGATAAAGAAATTATTGAGCCCTACCTTGTAGAAGAAAGAGGGTTGTTTATAGGAAAGTCCTCTTTATTATTAAAACCTCAAAATACTGAAGAAGTTAGTAAAATTTTAAAATTATGTAATGAACATAATATAAAAGTAGTGCCTCAAGGAGGAAGAACAGGCCTTTGTGGAGGAACTATTCCTTCTGAAAATGGAAAAGAAATAATGTTATCATTAGAGAGAATGAATAATATTAAAGAGTTAAATGAAGAAAACTTTACTATTACTGTAGAAGCAGGCTGTATTTTAAATAATATTCAAAATATTGCAGATGAAAAAAATTTTTTATTTCCCTTAAGCCTTGCGTCTGAAGGATCTTGCACAATAGGTGGTAATATATCTACTAATGCAGGAGGTATTAATGTTCTTAGGTATGGAATGGCAAGAGATTTAGTTTTAGGAATAGAAGTAGTTTTAGCTAATGGTGAAATATGGAATAATTTAATAAGTTTAAGAAAAGATAATAGAGGATATGATTTAAAGCAGCTATTTATAGGAAGTGAAGGTACTCTAGGAATTATAACCTCAGCAGTATTAAAATTATTCCCAGCACCTAGAAATATTGAAACAGCTTTATTTGCAATACCTAATCCTGATGCTGCAATAGAACTATTAGGATTAGCTCGAAGTGCAAGTGCCGATCTACTTAATGCATATGAACTTGTAAGTAGAGTAGGAATGGAAATGGTTATTAAAAATATCCCTGGTGCTAAAGAGCCTTTAAAAGAAAAATACAAATGGTATATACTTATAGAATTTTCTTCTTCTTCTAAAAATAATTTAAGACAACAAATAGAAGACCTCTTTGAACTAGCCTTAAATAAAAATATTGTATTAGACGGTGTAATAGCAGAAAGCACTCAACAGAGAAAAGAGCTTTGGACCCTAAGAGACGGATTAAATGAAGCACAAAAACCCGAAGGTGGATCTATAAAGCATGATATATCAGTACCTATAAACAACGTAAGTAAATTTATATATAGTGCATCAAAATGTGTTGAAGAATTCATACCTAATTCTAGAGTAGTTGCTTTTGGTCACATAGGTGATGGAAATATTCATTTTAATATTAGTCAACCTCTAAAACAAGATAAAAAAGAATTTCTTAATAAATGGAAGGATGTAAATAAATTAATTTTTGATATAGTTAAAAATTTAGATGGAAGTTTTTCTGCAGAACATGGTATTGGAAAATTAAAAAGAGAAGAATTACAAAACTATAACCCTAAAATTGAAATAAATTTGATGAAATCTATAAAATCTAGTTTTGATCCTAATAATATTCTTAACCCAGGAAAAGTTTTATAAAATAATATAGAGGAAAAATATGCAAGAGTATAACGCGCCTATAGAAGATATTTTATTTGTTATAAATAATCTAACGTCAACTATTGAAAACAATAATGAAGAATACTCTGATGTAGAGCTGATGAAACAGATATTTGAAGAAGCTGGTAAATTTGCAACTAATATTTTAGCACCTCTCAATAGCCTTGGAGATAAAGAAGGAATCTCATTAGAAAATGGCTTAGTCAGAATGCCTAATGGTTTTGTAGATGCTTATAATCAATATATCAAAGGTGGATGGGCATCAGTTGCAGGTTCTAAAGAGTATGGAGGTCAGGAAATGCCTTGGAAAATTGTTGGTGGTTTAAACGAAGTTTGGCATGCTGCAAATATGAGTTTTTCTCTTAACATGCTGTTAACGCAAGGCGCAATAGAAGTAATAGAAGCTTATGGAACTGAAGAACAAAAACAAAAATATTTACCAAAAATGATTAGTGGAGAATGGTCAGGAACTATGAATCTTACAGAGCCACAAGCTGGTTCTGATTTATCTTTGTTAAAAACAAAGGCTATTCCTCACAATGAATTCTATAAAATATATGGAAACAAAATATATATTACTCATGGTGACCAGGATATGACTGAAAATATTATTCACCTAGTATTGGCAAGACTGCCAGATGCTCCTGAAGGAAGTAAAGGCATATCATTATTCATTTCTCCTAAAAATATAATCTCTAAAGATGGAAAAATATTAGAAAAGAATGATGTGCGAGTAGTTTCTATTGAACATAAACTTGGGACAATAGCCAGCCCTACTTGCGTATTAGCATTTGGAGATAATGAAGGATCAATTTCAGAATTAATTGCTCATGAAAATGGTGGGCTTAAAGCCATGTTCACTATGATGAATAACGCTAGACTAAATGTCGGAATCCAGGGAGTATCTATAGCAGAAAGGGCTTATCAGCAGGCCTTAAACTTTTCCTTAACTCGTCTACAAGGAAACTCTATTGATAATACTACTGAAGGAACAGTAGCTATTATAGATCATCCAGATGTTCAAAGGATGCTAATGGATATGAAGTCTAGAACGGAAGCAATGCGTGCTCTCTCATTATATACCGCAAGTGAGTTAGATCTAACTAAAAGAGCTTCATCTGAGAAAATTAAAAAAAAAGCACAAGAAAATTTGGATATATTAACTCCCATAGTAAAAGCATGGTGCACAGACCAAGGAGTATTAATTGCATCTACTGGAGTTCAAGTACATGGAGGAATGGGTTTTATTGAAGAAACTGGAGCTGCACAACATTATAGGGATGCGAGAATACTTCCAATATATGAAGGAACAAATGGCATTCAAGCTTTAGACCTTTTAAGAAGAAAGCTTACGATGGATGATGGGAATGTATTTAAAAGGTTCTTAAATGAAATGAAAAATGATGCAGAAATTTGTATAGCAATTAAAGACGGCGAGTTGCCTTATATTGGCAACAAAGTTATAAAAGCTATTAATATCTTAGAAGAAACTGCAGATGAACTTCTTTCGATGTGGAAACATAATAAAAGACAAGCCGCCTCTGGTGCCACTCCATTTATAGATATGTGCGGTAGTATATTTGGTGGATGGATGATGGCTAAAAGTGCATTAAAAGCTTCTCAATTATTAAAAAACAATAAAAAAGATAAATTTTTAATTTCTAAAATATCTACTTCATCATTTTATATAGACACTGTTTTAGAATCTGCTTTAAGTTTAAAAAATGTGGTAATTAATGCTCATAAAAATGTAGACTCGATATTATTTAATATAGAAAACTAATCTGTTAAATCTGCTTGAGCTGATAAAGACATTTTTCCATATTGATCTTTAATCCATAAATCCAATCCAGTAGAAGTCTTAATTGCCTGAGCATATATTTCTCCTCCCACAAAAACTGGCCTGAGTAATTTAAAACTAAACTTATTAAGCTTTTGTTTAGTGACTTTAATTATATTATTAATTAAATCCAACAAAAATGTTGCCATTAAAGGACCATGAACAACTATGTCAGGATAACCCTCAACATTAGTTGCATAAGGAAAGTCATAATGAATTCTGTGCGTGTTATGTGTTAATGCAGAATAACGAAATAACATTTCTTGTGAAGTTTTCCATACTTTTTCAAAATCATAATGTTCTGGTGATTTAATGCTTGTATTAGCTTTAGTTTTCTGCGTGTTTTTATCTTCTCTATAGACTAGGTTTTGATATTCATTAATTAACACACCACTATTATTAGAAATTTTATGATTAATTCTTAAAAAAGTTAGATTTCCTGTAGATCCAACTTTGTTTTTTATAGACTCAATAGTAGATATTTTTTTAACCTCTTCCCCTATTAATATAGGCTTATGGAAAATAATTTCTCCTCCTGCATACATTCGAATAGGTAATTGTATCGGAGGCATAAACCCTCTTCTTTTTTCATGCCCATCAGGACCTAGGTTTTTTTGTAATGGCAAATTTAAAAAATACAACCAATGCCAACCATATGGAACTTCTTTAATATTTATATTCTCATAATTAAATACTGCTGCCATAGCCTTAACTGGAAATTCATTTATATATTCACTATTATCTATAAACCTTCCGATCCATTGATCTAGTTCTTCACTATTACTCATTATATTCTTCTCTTATATTTATAGAATTTTCGCCTACTCTTGGAACCTTACTTATAATATTTTCTTCTCCTAACACTATTGATGGAGGAGCAATTAAATCTATTTCCTGGTCTCCAATAGTACATTTAATTTTTCTTAACTGTGGATGTTTTTCTAGATCTTCAATAGAATTTAATACCCCACATGCTATTTTTTCTTTTCTCAATCTCTCTACTATTAAATCCTTATCATATTTAACAAATTCATTTGAGATGATTTTATCTAATTCAATTCTATTTTTAACCCTTTTTGTAGGCTCATTAAACCTTGAGTCCGCATACAAATCATTTAACATTAATACTGATATGCATAATTTAACCCATTCTCTTTCATTCTGAATAGAAATTAAGATTCTTTTGCCACATTTAGCATAATAGGCTCCATAAGGTGCAATGGAAGGATGAGATAATCCTAATCTTTTTACAGACCTATTTCCATAAACTGTTTGTAAATAAGGAACATTCATCCAATCCGCCATTCCATCAAATAAGGAAACTTGAATCGCTGTTCCTTTTCCTGTTTTTTCTCTGGTATATAAGGCTTGTAAAATCGATGAATGAGCATTCATTCCGCACGCTATATCACAGACTGATACTCCAACTCTACCTTCTTCTTCTGGTGTACCAGTAACACTGCATAGGCCAGTTTCAGCTTGAACTAATAAATCATAGGCTTTCATGTCTCTATAAGGACCAGCTTCCCCATATCCTGAAATATCACAGGTAATTAATTTTGGATTTAAATCTCTCATAATTTTAGAATCTAAGCCTGCTCTATCAGATGCCCCTGGAGCTAAATTTTGAATATAAATATCAGCAGAAGAAATAATTTTTTTTAATAAACTTAAGTCTTCTTTATTTTTAATATCTATAACCAAAGACTCTTTTCCTCTATTTAACCATACAAAATATGCGCTTTCACCTTTTACATCTTTATCATAATATCTAGCAAAATCCCCTTCTGCTCTCTCTATCTTAATCACTCGAGCGCCAGCTTCAGCTAATCTTAAAGAACATAAGGGAGCTGCAACTGCCTGCTCTAAAGAAACTACTAATATACCTTCTAATGATTTCAAAATATTCTCCTAGTAAGATTTTTTAAGACCTAATACATTTTGAGCAATAAATGCCAATATTAAATTTGTTGATATTGGAGCAATTTGATAAAGCCTTGCCTCTCTATATTTTCTTTCAATATCATAATCCTCTGCAAAGCCATACCCACCAAAAGTTTGAATTGCAGCTTCTGCGGCTTTCCATGAAGCCTCTGAAGATAGTAGTTTAGCTATATTAGCTTCAGTACCACAAGAAATATTATTATCAAATAGTTTTGCTGCCCTATCAACCATCAATCCTGCGGCTTCAGTTTCTGCATATGCCCTAGAAATTGGAAATTGTATTCCTTGATTTTGTCCTATTGGTCTTCCAAAAACCACTCTTGAAGAAGCATATTCTGTAGTTCTGTCTAGAAAAAACTTTGCATCTCCAATACATTCAGCAGCTATTAATATGCGTTCTGCGTTCATACCATCTAATATATATTTAAATCCTTTTCCTTCTTCGCCTATTAAACTATCAAAAGGAATTTCTAAATCATCAAAAAATACTTCAGTGGTTGCATGATTGATCATTGTTTTAATTGGCTTAATAGTTAAACCATTATTTTTTGCTTTCTGCATATCTATAATAAATAATGACAAACCTTCCGTTCTTTTTAAACTTTTATCAGCACTAGTTCTTGCCAAAAGTAACATTAAATCAGAATACTCGGCCCTACTTGTCCATACTTTTTGACCATTGATAATGTAACCATTATTATTCTTTTCTGCTTTTGTTCTAATTGATAATGTATCCGTTCCCGCATCTGGTTCAGTGACGCCAAATGCTTGTAAACGCAATTCTCCTGAAGAAATTTTTGGTAAATATTTATTTTTTTGTTCCTTTGAACCATGCCTTAATAAAGCACCCATAATATACATCTGCGCATGACAGGCTGCACCATTTCCTCCAGACCTTTGTATCTCTTCAAGAATTGCACAAGCTGCTTCAAGTGGAAGCCCAGAACCTCCATATTCCTCAGGTATTAAACAAGCCAAGTAACCTGCATCAGTTAAAGCCTTAACAAACTTTTCAGGATATTCTCTTGCACCATCAAGCTTTCTCCAATATTCACCAGGGAAATTATCACATAAAGTTCTCACTCCATCTCTAATATCTTTCCAAGCGTCTGATTCTATACTTGCTATACCTCGAACTCTATTATTATTTTCTAGCAACATTAGTTTCCTTTTTTCTATGACTAAATAAGTTTAGCTTAAAATATAAACTAAGTTATATTTTCTTAATAACTTTATAAATTTCTGTAAAATCACCTAAAGGTAAACTTTTTTCCCCTTCTTGAAAATAATTTTTTACCACTTTTGCAATTTTTATAGGCATTCCATTTGATATAGCTTCACTTAAATACAATTCTAAATCTTTATTCATTAAAGACATCCTAAAAGCAGCATCATAACTTTCTGTTAATATTCTATTAGGAAACTTATCTAGAGTAGCACTGTTTTTACCAGTAGATACGTTTAAAACGTTTAACATAGTTTCCATATCTAAATTATTTTTTAATCCTAATAATATTGCTTCTGAAGTTGATGACATGGCCACAGCAGATAAATAATTATTTATTAATTTCATTATTTGACCTTGCCCAGGTTCTTTTCCTACAAAAAATATAGACTTACTAAAACAATTCAAATCATCTCTTATTTCATCAAGAAGTTTTTGTGACCCACTCCACATAATTGTAATAGTTGCATTGATTGCCCCTGATTTACCTCCACTAACAGGAGCATCAATATAAGATATATTTACTTTATTTAAAGCCTTTATTAGAGGTTTAGTTTCTTGTAAACCAATTGTTGATAAATTTATTATATGACTAACTAACTTTTCATTTGAATTGAGTATATTATTAATTACATTACTTGAAGCTTTACCATCAGGTACAGAAATAAAAATTATTTCAGAAACTGATACCAATTGATCTAATGATTTAGCTATAAAAGATCCTTTTGGTGCTTTATTTTCTAAATCATCAATATCATAAACTGTTAATTTTTTTGACGATTTTAAAAGATTAGTAGCTATAGGTTTTCCCATTTCTCCTAAACCTATAAATCCATATGAATTAATCATATCTTAGAAAATTCTTCTTCTACATCTATACCGTCTTCTTCCAATACTTTCCTTGCATGCCTAAATGCCTCTACTCCACTAGGAACCCCGCAATAAATCGTAATTTGAAGCAAGACGTCCTTAAGCTCTTCAAGGTCACAACCATTTTTAATAGCCCCCCTAAAATGGATAGAAAATTCTTGCCATTTATTAAGAGCTGACAACATACATAGATTATTCATACTTCTTTGTTTGTCTGACAACTTAGTTTTTGTCCAAACTTCTCCCCAGCAATACTTAGTAATTAACTCTTGAAATTCTCTATTAAAACTATCTGAACCATTTATAGATTTATCTACATATTCAGAAGACAAAACTTTTTTTCTTGCTTCTAGACCTTTTTTATATAAATCATCTTTCATATAAATCTCCTATAATAAATCTTACTATCGTTATTTTATTCTAATAATATAGCTTCACCTAACACAGCTTTTCTAAAACGTGTTTTTATATAAGCACCTTCTCTAATAGGTAATACCAAAGAACCTTCTTCATTATTTATTTTTATTTGTGAAAAAGTTAATTCTTTTATCAAGTTTATATTTGAAGATAAGGACAATAATTGATCATTTGTTTTAATAATAGATGAATTTTTAATTCCTGCACCAATAGCAATCCCACTTAAATCTGCACAATGACCAGTATGAGTTTTTTGGTTGCCTGTTTCTCCATAGAGTTCATTATCAAAGACAACTATTGAAAGGTTTTTTGGTTGTTTTACTGCAATAGTAGCTAAAGATCCTATCCCCATTAACATTTCTCCATCACCCGTAATAACGATTACTTTTCTTTTGGTTTGAGATAATGCTAACCCTAAGCCAATCATACAGGAGTTACCCATTCCTCCCCAAACATAAAAGTTTAATTCATTATCTCCTAAGGACGCGACGTCCCAACAAGTTCCTCCTAATCCATTAATAATTAATGAATTTTTTCTATTTTTTAATAGTTGTGTAACAACATATCTTCTATTTAGTAAATAATTCTGCATAACTATTCCTTAAAAGCTTTAGAGCCAATTAGACGCTGAGATAGTAAAACTGCTGTTGCACAATTTGATTTATAGGCTAATCCCATCATAGCATATACAGTATCTTGAACTTCCTCAGCTTTTTCACACCTGACTACATTAATATCTAATGCGGATAATACTTTTTCTGTTGCTTTTCCCATAGGTACTTGCCAGGGATTAAATTCATTCCATTCACCTCTCATAGTAACAATCATAAGAAGTGGAAAATTACACGCACGAGTTATAGAAGCTAATGCATTAATGCAATTGCCTACTCCACTTGACTGCATCAATAAAACTCCTTTTTCTCCTCCTAACCAAGCTCCAGCTAACAAACCCATACCCTCTTCTTCTGTGGTCAAACTAACCATATTCATGTTTTTATCATTTTGACAAAATTCAATTAAGCTTTTATGTCCCGCATCTGGAACATAGGCTATTTGTCTTATGTTATTTTTCTTTAAAACTTCGTATATTTTTAAAGGCCAATTTATGTCCATTTTTGTATATTCTCACTCATATAAACTTTATTCCTAAAACAACTTTGCAATATTGATTATACAAAGAAAAAACTTTATTGAAAGTAATTCTTGATCCATTATATACAGTCGTATATAACCATATGTATTGACAATAAATTGAAAATAATATGACAGAAAAAACATTAACTAATATTACTCCTTTGATAGATCCATTTGGTAGAGCAATATCATATCTTCGTGTCTCATTGACAGATCGTTGTGACTTCAGGTGTGTTTATTGTATGGCAGAAAATATGACTTTTTTACCTAAATCAGATGTCTTGTCGCTTGAAGAAATAGAAACTTTATGTACCTCCTTTATAAACCTAGGTACAAAAAAAATTAGGCTAACAGGAGGAGAACCTTTAGTTAGAAAAAATGTTTTAAAACTTATTAAAGCTTTAGGGTCAAAAATAGGTTATGGACTTGATGAATTAACACTAACTACTAATGGCAGTCAACTTCCTAGATTTTCTGAACAATTATATGATTATGGGGTTAGAAGAGTAAATGTTTCTATTGATACATTAAAACCAGATTTATTTAAAAAAATTACTAGGTGGGGTGATCTCAATAAAGTTTTAGAGGGATTAAAGTCTGCAAGCAAGTCTGGTTTAAAATGTAAAATAAATGCCGTAGCTCTAAAGGGTGTCAATGAAGACGAACTAGGAGATATGATTGAATGGGCACATAAAGAAGGACATGACTTTACTGTAATTGAAACTATGCCAATGGGAGAAATTACAGAAGACAGAACAGATCAGTATTTACCTTTATCTATGGTGAGGGCAAAACTAAAAGAAAAGTATACTCTCACTGAAAGTGAATATAAAACTGGTGGACCGGCAAGATATGTTAAAATTGAAGAGACAGGAGGAAGATTAGGCTTTATAACTCCTCTTACTCACAACTTTTGTGAATCTTGTAATAGGGTTAGACTAACATGTACTGGCATGCTTTATATGTGTTTAGGACAAGATGATTCAGCAGACCTAAGAAAAGAGTTATTAAAAGGTAAAACGGGCGTAGAACTAGAGGATGCTATCAGAGAAGCTATTTCTAGAAAACCTAAAGGTCATGATTTTGAAATTAGTAGAAGGTCTTCTGGTCCCGCAGTTAAAAGACATATGAGTGTAACAGGCGGTTAAAAACTTCTTTTAACTTAATTTATTAAATGTTAACTTTTTTATATTCTATTAATAATTTTAAACGGTATTATCATTATCATGAAATTTAATAAAATAGCTTTTATAGCATCTAAGGCAAAAGATGCACAAAAAGCATTAAAAGAATTATCCCAGACCTATAAAAATACAAAAGTAGATGATGCAGATGCTATTGTCGCTTTAGGAGGTGATGGACTTCTTCTCAATGTTATTGAAACCTATGGAATTAAAAATACACCTATATATGGAATGAATAGAGGAACTATAGGATTTTTAATGAATATTTATTCTAAGAATAACCTTTTAGAAAGAATTAATAATGCAATTGTTACAAAAGTTTCTCCTTTAGAAATGGAAGCATATGATATAAATAATAAAAAATTTAAGGGTATAGCTATTAATGAAGTATCACTTTTAAGACAATCTAGAATGACTGCAAAAGTAGGTATAAATGTCAATAATAAGAAACGTCTTAATGAATTAGTATGTGATGGAGTGATGGTAGCTACTCCTGCAGGAAGTACCGCATATAACCTTTCTGCAAATGGTCCAATTCTTCCTATAAATTCTAAGTTATTATCTTTAACATCAATATGCGCTTTTAGACCAAGAAGATGGAGTGGTGCACTATTACCTAAAACTTCTATTGTACAGTTTAATATTAAAGAACCAGAAACAAGAGGAGTCAGTGCCACTGCTGGCAACCTTGAAGTAAGGAATGTAAAGACCGTAAATATTAAGTTATCTAAAAAATTATCATTTAAGCTATTATTTGATACTGAAAGTAGTCTTGAAGAAAAATTTATAAATGAACAATTTTCATCATAAAAAATAAGAGAGATAAAAAATGAATTATAATAATTGTAATGCTGTAATAACAGGTGGGGCAAGTGGCTTAGGAGGAGCGACAGCCGATAATATTATCGAACATGGAGGTAAAGTTACAATAATCGACATCCAAGAAGAACTAGGTATGAAAAAAGCTGAAAAATTGGGCTCTAATTGTCAATACCTTAATGTAGATATTACAAATGAGAATTTAGTTTCAGAAAGCTTTGAAACAATATTAAAAAATACAGGCTCCATCAACCTAACTGTAAACTGTGCAGGTATTGGGGCCCCCAGCAAAGTACTAAATAAAGAAGGTACATGTCCATTAAATCTCTTCAGTAAAATTATTAATGTTAATTTAATAGGGACATTTAATACTCTCAAAGCAGCAGCTAATATTATGCAAGCAAACGATATAGAAAATAATTCAAGCAGAGGCGTAATCATTAACACTGCCTCCATTGCTGCATATGACGGGCAAATAGGACAAGCAGCCTATTCTGCATCCAAAGGTGGTATTATTGGTATGACTCTTCCTATAGCACGAGAGCTTGCTAGACAAAGTATTAGGGTTAATACTATTGCACCTGGACTTTTTGAAACTCCACTCCTTGCTGGTTTACCAGAAGAAGCTAAAAATTCTCTGATAGATTCAACTTTACATCCACATCGATTAGGACACCCATCTGAATATGCTGCTTTAGTAAAACATATTTATGAAAATGAAATGTTAAATGGAGAAACAATCCGCTTAGATGGCTCATTAAGAATGGCACCAAGATAAGTATTATTGTATAATATTTATATAGAATTTATTTTAATTATATATATATATAATTAACGGATAGAATTTAAAAAAGGTAAAAATTTTCAAATGGTATTTAATAGAGTTAAAGATTGTCATAATACAATGGATTTTAGAAAATTAGCAAAAAGCAGATTGCCTGGTCCTATTTTTCATTATATTGACGGGGGTGCCGATGATGAAATTACAAAAGATAGAAATACTGCAGCTTACGAAGATTGTGATTTAGTTCCAAATGTTCTAGCAGGTGTAAAAGATGTAGATATGTCTGTAACTGTAATGGGACAAAAATTAAATATGCCCCTATTTTGTTCTCCAACTGCATTACAAAGACTATTCCATCATGAAGGTGAGTTAGCTGTTGCTAGAGCAGCAGAAAAATTTGGAACAATGTCTGGTTTATCTTCTTTAGGTACAGTGGATATAATGAGGATGAGTGAAGAAATTTCTTCTCCTAAATTATTCCAGTTATATTATCATAAAGATAAAGGACTTAATAATCACATGATAGATCTTTGTAAGGAGGCAAATTATGAAGCAATTGCTTTAACAGTAGATACTATTACTGGAGGAAACAGAGAAAGAGATCTACATACAGGGTTTACTAGTCCTCCAAAATTGACTCTAAAAAGTCTATTAAGTTTTGCTAGCCACCCTATGTGGGCAGTAAATTATTTTACACATGAAAAGTTTGATTTACCTCAGCTTTCAAAATTTGTTAATGCAGGAACTAATATAGCTATTTCTGTTGGAGACTATTTTACAAATATGCTGGATCAAACTATGAATTGGAAAGATGCAGAAGAAATTAATAAAAAGTGGGGTAAACATTTTTGCCTTAAAGGAATAATGAGTGTAGAAGATGCAAAAAAAGCTGTTGATATAGGAGCTACAGCCATCATGGTTTCAAATCATGGAGGAAGACAATTAGATGGATCAAGAAGTCCTTTTGATCAATTAGCAGAAATAGTTGATGCCGTAGGAGATAAAATAGATGTCATATGTGATGGCGGTATTCAAAGGGGAACTCATGTTTTAAAAGCTTTGTCTGTTGGAGCAAAATGTTGTTCTGGTGGAAAATATTATTTATATGCTCTCGCAGGAGGAGGACAACCGGCTGTTGAAAAAGCTCTAGGGAACTTTAAAAATGAAATAGAAAGAGATATGAAACTTATGGGTTGTAGTAAAATATCTGATCTATCTAGAGAAAATCTAAGATATAGAAATAATTAATCTAAACAACTATTTTTTACCAAATCCCAAGCAATTTTTGCAATGGGTTTAGCTAAAGCACCTTTTTCTTCCGCTAAAGAAGAAGAAGCATTTCCCGCTCTTCCTCTAGCTAAAACACCTTCTAAAATTGCAACATTTCTAAACATAGAGAAAACTATATAAAAATTTGGATTAATAATTTCTCTATTAACCATTTCACAATACTTTTGTACTAAATATTCTTTAGTAGGAATACCTAAACCTTTTAAATCTAAATTTTTTAAACTAAATCCATCTCTTACATTAAAGTCTTCTTCATGAAGCATTAAGTTGTAACCTAAATCTGCGAGTGGGTGCCCTAAAGTAGATAATTCCCAATCCAAGACTGCAATAACTTTTGGTTCATTCAGATCATAAATCAAATTACCTAATCTATAATCACCATGCACAATGGTTGTTTCGTCACTTATAGGAATATTTGTTGATAGCCATTCTATTAATAATGGCATTTCTGGTATATCTTGCTGTTTAGATAATTCCCATTGTTGAGACCACCTTTTTAATTGTCTAACAAAGTAACTTCCAGGCCTTCCAAAGTTTTCTAATCCTATATCTTCAGGCTTTATCTTATGAAGTGCTGCTAAAGTTTCGTTCATACTATTATATATAGCTGTTCTATCTTCTGAAGTATGTCCAGGTAAAGTAGTATCCAAAAAAACTCTACCTTCTAAATATTCCATTATATAAAAAGGTGTGCCGACAATATTTTCATCTTCACAGTATAAATACATTTTGGCTACAGGAACATCAGTCTCATATAATGCTTTTTGAACTTTATACTCTCTATCTACGGCATGAGCAGAAGGCAGTAACTTTCCAGGTGGCTTCTTCCTAAGCACATATCTATAACCCTCTAGAGATTCAATTACATATGTTGGGTTAGATTGCCCTTCATTAAATTGTCCAATTTTATTAATACTAGAAAAGTTAACTAATTTGCCTATTAAAAAATCACTAAGTTTTTTTTGATCAAGCTTATGTGCTTCTTTAACAGGCATATCTTCAAGATTAAGAGTATAATTATTTTTCATTAATATTAACTTTTTAATTGTGCCTTTTAAGTTCCAATCTGGCAATTTGATTTCGATGCACTTCATCAGGACCATCTGCTAATCTTAAAGTTCTAGATTGAGCATACATTTTAGACAAACCAAAATCATTAGAAACTCCACCTGCTCCATGAGCTTGTATTGCCCAATCAATAATTTGACATGCCATATTTGGAGCGGCTACTTTAATCATAGCTATTTCTTTACGCGCCTCTTTGTTTCCATGAACATCCATTTTATGCGCAGCAAATAAAGTCAATAATCTGCATTGGTCAATCATTATTCTTGATTCAGCAATACGCTCTTGCGTTACAGATTGCTCTGAGACTGGCTTTCCAAATGTTACTCTTTCTTTTGTTCTTTTACACATTTTTTCTAATGCTACCTCAGCTACTCCAATTAGTCTCATACAATGATGAATACGACCAGGTCCAAGGCGGCCTTGTGCTATCTCAAAACCACGTCCTTCGCCTAACAATATATTCTTTGCCGGAACTCTAACATTTTCAAATAACACTTCACCATGGCCATGAGGTGCGTCATCAAATCCAAAAACTGGTAAATGACGAAGTACTTTTACCCCTTTTGAATCTGCAGGAACCACTATCATGGATTGTTGTTTATGCCTATCTGGATTTTTAGCATCTGTTTTTCCCATAAAGATAAAAACTTTACATCGAGGATCATTAGCTCCTGAAGTCCACCATTTTCTTCCATTAATAACATACTCATCACCATCTCTAACTATTGATGATTCTATATTGGTTGCATCAGAGGAGGCTACAGCTGGCTCAGTCATTGCAAATGCAGAGCGTATTGTGCCTTCAAGTAACGGTTTCATCCATTCTTCTTTAACTTCTTCTGAAGCATACCTTTCTAAGGTTTCCATATTGCCGGTATCTGGAGCAGAACAATTAAATGCTTCTGGTCCAAATTGCGTTCTTCCCATCAATTCACACAAATGTCCATATTCATAGTTTGTAAGGCCAGCTCCACGATCACTCTCTGGTAAAAATAAATTCCATAGACCTTGCTCTTTAGCTTTAGCTTTAATTCCTTCTAGAATCTGTGATGGTTGCCATCTATCTCCTTCTGCAATTTCATTCATTATGTTTTGTTCATTTGGATAAATATTCTCGTCCATAAACTTGCTTACTCTTTCTAATAAATCTTCAACTTTTGTTGATAATTCTGGTAACATTTAAACTTTCCCATTCCTATTTTATAAAACTTTATGATTAGATAGTAATTATAAGAAATATATTTACAATGATAAAGATAATTTTTCTACTATTTATTGATTGAGATTAAAGACAATAATTTCAACATTTTTTCCTTTTGAATAATTAAATCCTAATATAGAATTACCGATTGCATTTATTACAATTCCATTTTCTTCAGATAATTTTTTAAATTGATCTAAATAAAACCTTTCAATTATTATATAATTAATATTTTTATGTAAAATTAAATTAATGGCCTCCTTATTACTACTTACAATTTTTGTTTGAGACCCTAATCTAAAAATTAAAGATGGCTCTGAGTAACCTAACAATAAAAACACTTCACTTAAATTTTTATCCTGGATTTGGCTATAAATTCTTTCAGAAACCCATATTTTTTGCAGTTGATTTGGAATTAATATTATGAGTAATTTTAATGCAATAATATTACAAATAATAACCACTAATGCTGCTTTAATAAAAGATTTAATATATAAAAAGTATCCACATAAAAAAGAACTAAATACATATATAGATGCAATAAGTAAAATAGAAAGAGTTAACCCTTCTCCATATCTATTGCCTATATATATTATCCCAGCTGCAATTATTGCTCCTCCTAAAAATGGTAGTGTACTAAGACATTTAACTATAAAATTTTCAGATATACCTTTAAACTTTTTATCTTTAACTGAGGATACAATCATTGCGGCCGTCAATATTGCAAAACTAGGTAATAAAGGAAGTACATAATGTAATAGTTTTGTAGGAATTATCTCAAAAAAGAGCCATGAAGGTATTAATGAACATAATAAAAATTTAACAGCTTTATTATCTTTATTTTTAAAACACCACAATGCTGAAGGGATTATAAATAAAGCTATAGGCCAAGCGGTTAACATAGAAGATAAAAGGTATGAACCAGGAGGTGCACCATGTGATTCCTGAACGCTTACTAATTTTAAAAGCATATCCTTCTTTATAGTGTTGAATAACACATCATTATTATTACCTGAATTAATAAGAATAAACCATGGTAATATAATTAACATAAACAGAATTATTCCCATAATAGGCTTTAAATCTTTAAAATTAATAGGCTCCTTAAGAACCTTATAAGAAATAATTGTTAACAATAATATTACCAAGGCAATTGGGCCTTTAATAAGGAATGTAAAAGACATAATTATCCAAAAAGCAAATATAGTAATATCTGAAGGTTTGGGTAATTTTTTATCCGCATAAAATACAATTTTTACTAAAATGTATAAAGCACATAAAAATAAAGCTAAAAGAACACTATCTGTTTTAGCGATATGAGACTCCATTATTACTATAGGTGAACTCATCAATAATAAAGCTGCAATAAGTCCTTGCGCTCTACCAAACAAGAGTTGTCCTAATAAAAATGTAATCCATATAGAAACACTTGCACCAATTGCAGAAGGAATCCGAAAAGCCCAAATAGGAGCACTATCTAAAAAAAAAATATTTTTTATACCAACTGCAGATATTGCTTGAAGCCAATAAATTCCTGGTGGTTTTTTGAGTCTCGGTGACTCTAAAAAATTAATATTGACAAAATCTTTAGTTTCAAGCATTTGAACAGTTGCTTGAATATACCGTGATTCATCTCTATCTAAAGGAGGAACCATATTAAGTGTTGAAAAAAAACAAATAAGAGCTAGAAAGCCTAATATAATTTTAATGTTAAAATATTTTAAATCTGAAATATTAAGGTTTATCATATTTAACCAAAAGTTACTAAATAACATGACGAAAAAATTTAATTACAATCTAATACTATTAATTATTCGTAGCTATTAAAAACAAATAAATTTTCAGGAAATAGAATAAATGGATACTTACTTACCTTCTAAAACTATCATTAATCCTAAAACATTTCCAAAAAAGTCATTAAACATTGCTGTTGTTGGTTCTGGTATAGCCGGATTATCTGCTGCTTGGCTCTTATCTAAAGAACATAATACAACTTTATATGAAAAAGAACCTGAGCTAGGAGGTCATGCTAATACTATTAAAATTAATTATCCAACTGAAAACAATAGAACAATTCCTATAAATGTAGATACAGGATTTATAGTTTATAACAATAAAAATTATCTGCTTTTAAATTTGCTTCTTTTTCTCCAACTTTCCAATCTCTAATTATATTGCTTGCCCAAGGTAGCTTTGGTAATAATTTTAATGAATCCAAATTATTAAAGTCATCAGTTTTGTATAAAAAATTTATTTTAATTGGTTTATTAAGAGTTTTGACGACAATATCCGAAAATAAATACGCTTTTTTGTATAATGCGGTAAATATTTTATAAGGAGTTTTATCTTCTTTAAGAATCTCCCAAGGTTCTCTTATTAAGGAGCCATTAAAACTTTTAATCTGTATGCCCTTTTCGGTAAGTTTTTTTTTAATTTCTTTGTCTCTTTTAATTTCCCAATGTTCATAACAACGATTCCAATATATTCCGTTAATATTATTAATTTTAATCAGTTTATTTATAATTTTTATAGGGTCACCCTTATAAAAATTTAATTTATTATCTAAAGAGCTGTTTAAGTTTTTTAAAGAATGATAGAGCCACACTTTACTAGCTGCTCCCATTTTACCTTCATTAGAATTGCAAGTGTCCAATATATATATAGGTAATATTTCAGAATTTAAATTAGCTTCAACTAAAGCAGGATTATCATTTAATCGTAAATCTTTTCTAAACCACAATATATTAATATTTTTAGACACTTCTATGCCTCTATATTTATTTAATTTACTTTGATACTTATTAAACTATATTACGTAATAATATAGTTTTTAGATTGCTGAATTATGTTAAAAAAAATTTTTATACTAATAATAATCAATATTATTTCCATTGCTTACGCTACAGAACAAAAAGTTGAAGCAGAGCTAATTCCGAACTGTGTTGCCACTAATGGTGGAGTTGCAACCGCTACCCCTGATGGTAAAATTTATTACTGTGCTCAACGTATGGCTAATATAGAATGGAAATATCCAGGTGCAGTTGATTATTTTATTTTGCATGAATATGGTCATATTGTTCTACAAAGTGGTAACGAAATGGAAGTAGATTGTTGGACCGCGAATGAACTTGCTATAATGAATAATAAACGCTCTAGTAAAACACTTAAGGCTGCAATGGAGTTTATTAAAGCCTTTAAATTCCCAGACCCCAAATATGGAGGAACTGGAGAAGAAAGAGCATTATTAATAGAAAACTGTATACAACATGGTCAAGATTATTATAAAAAAACTAATTATTAATTATTCTTTTCTTTATTCTACCCGCCAAGCGCCCAAGCTTTTTTGCTGGATCTGGCTCTCTCGCTATATCCCCAGCACTCTTAGCAATTTTTCTAGCTGTTTCTGTAGCTTTAGCTCTAACCCTCGGATCAGAAGCAGCTTTTCTTATAGCAAATCTAATAATATTTCTTAACATTTTTATAACATGAATTATTTTACTTAAAAAATCTATAAAAAGTTGACTTATTTTAATGATATAGTAAATATTAATTAATTAGGTGCCTATTAAATTATAGGTGAAAAGGGAATGAGATATTATATAATTACCTCAGCTGCCCCCGCAACTGTAGATGGATAGAGAATCTAAATTGCCACTGTAAAATTAGATACGGGAAGGCAAGATAATTGATAACCCATTAGCCAGGAGACCTGCCTAATTAAGTACTATCTGACTATTGAAAGGGGATGTTCAATAGAGCTTTATTTAAAGTGATGGTGCAAAAAGCCATTGTTTTAGAAAATTATTCTTAAACAATAATATTATTATAAAACACAAAAATTATATTTTTGTGAACTTATAGAATGAATTACATATTGTTTAATAAGAGTATATATCTTTTATGTTTTTTAATTATTTTTAATTACTTACAAATCTTAAAAGTTTCAATAGCAAAAGAGATTGAAACTATAAACCCAATTATAGTCACAAGTAATTACTATCCTAAAAAGCTAACAGAAACTGGTTCTTCAGTTACTGTTATATCTAAGAAAGAAATTCAACAAAGTGGAATGCAATACGTTTCACAAATACTAACTGCTACTGCAGGTTTTCAAGCTTATAAGAGTGGTGGACCACAATCTTTAACAAGAGCTTTCTTAAGAGGTAATGAAACAGACCACTCCTTAGTTTTAATCAATGGAATGAAAATTGTTGACGCAGCAACTGGCAGAGGTTCTGTAGACTTAGAGAGATTAAAATTAACTGGTGTAGAAAGAATAGAAGTTTTAAGAGGATCACAAAGTGCTATTTATGGTTCTGAGGCTATAGGAGGAGTAATTAATATTATTTTAAGCCGCGGTGGTATAAAACCTTCAAAATACTTAAATATAGAGGCATCTAATAGATTGGATAGAGACATAAGTGCTGGTATTTCAGGTAATATTAATAAATTATATTTTGCAACTAATTATAACCATAGTGAAGGCCCAGGTATTTCTGCTGCTGAAAAATCTTTAGGTTACGAAGAAAATGATAGTTATAATATTGATAGCGCTAATATTATTCTAGACTATGAGTATAATTCATCTACAGAAATAACTTTAACATCTAGAGTTTTTACATCCGAGTTAGAAGAAGATGATGCTCCTCTAGGTCCAATTTATGATGCAGATAGACAAACTAACCTAATAGATTGGCAATCAGCTTTAAAACTTATAAAGGATTATAAAGCATTCTCTATTGAAACCTCATTATCTATTGCAAAAGCTAGACGATACCAACTAAAAGAAGATATAAAATTTAGATTTTATATAGCCGACATGAATACTGGTAAATTACAAGTTAATATTCCTATAAGTGAGGCAGAAAAACTTATTTTAGGTGTTGAGACAGAAAGATCACATATAGAAACACAAGATGAATATAATGCATCAGACTTTAAAGTATCTTCATCTTCTACTTTTATTTCCTACACTAATAATACTATTAAAAACCTTTTCATAGATTCGAGCTTTAGAGCTAATCAACATGATATGTATGGACTCTCAGCAACTTACAGAATAGCAGGCAGCTATATTATATCTAACTCAGGCTTTAGATTACATTCTAGTTATGGAACAGGTTATAGAGCACCAACTTTAGATGAAATGTATGGCTCTTACGGGAGTCTTTCTATAAAAGAAGAAATTAGTCGCAGTAGAGATATTGGAATAGAATATAGTTCTTTTAATAAACAATTAATTACTGATATAACATTTTTTTCTACACAAATTGATGACCTTATTGGATATGCCTCTTTATCTCCATATAAATTTGAGAACCAAGGTAGTGCAAAAAATAATGGTATTGAAATCTTCCTAAAATATATTCCTAACAAATATATATCTATTAATTCGCATTATAATTTTTTAACAACAAATAATAATGGAAGGTCTTTATCTAGAAGAAAAAAACATTCTGGCAAAACATCCATTAATTGGGTTCCAGAAAACTTTACTGATCTATCTATAAACTCAATTACAGAATATCATTCAAATGCTAGGGATGGTGCTTTTGAAGGAGGACATATTGCTGGATATGCGCTTTTACATAGTAATATCAATTATACGATAGACCTAAATACAAAATTACAGCTTAAAATAGAGAATATTTTAGATCAAAACTACGCAGAATCTGATACAGCCGGCACCTATGGAAGAACTTTAAGTCTTGGAATGAAATTAACCTTTTAGGTATAATGCTTAAAAATATGCTCTAATTAAATTAAATAAGTTAAAGCATATTTTTTATATAAATTAATAGCCTTTTTACAAATTAAACCTATTTCATAGTCAACATTATCAATTTTTCTTACAGGCAATACTTTACCAAAATTTCCAGTACTAAATACTTCTTCAGCAGAAAACAAATCATTTACAGTTACTTTAGTCTCAACTACATCAATACCTTCTTCTTTTAGTAAAGAAACTACACTTTGTTTAGTAATGCCGTTAAGAAATGTTTTATTCCATTCAGGTGTTATAACTCTGCCAGATTTAACTATAAATAAATTTGCACTGCCAAACTCAACAACATTTTCTTCTCCATCACGCATTACTACATTATCAAAACCATTTTGTGATGCTTCAGCTAACGCTCTGGAGGTATTAGCATATAAACAAGCTGCTTTCGCTAAAGTAGGCGCCATAGTAGGATGAGGTCTCCTAAAAGAACTTAGCATCGCCGTGAAACCATCTAATGATGGCATAGGTGCTCTAAAAATTGTAATAGCTAATTTACTTGACTTTGCATCAGGTATTAAGAAGCCATCATCACAAAATATACTTGGTCTTATATATAATTCTGCACCATCTTCAAAAAATTTTACCCCTTCTTTGCAAAGATCTATTAATTTTGTTTTACTAATGGGAACAATTAATCCCATTACTTTAGAAGAATTTATTAATCTTTCACAATGCTTATGAAGATCAGGTATAGACTTATTGTATACTCTTGCCCCATCAAATATAGTACTACCATGCATGTAAGATTGACTCATAGTAGACATAATAGGTTTTGAACCATCATGCCATTCTTCATTAAACCAAACTATTGAATTTTTATTAGTTGTTATCAATTTATTTATATAGAAACTGTATTGAAAGAAACACTATTTAACATATCAATATGAGCTTCAACCTTCTCACCTAACTTTGGCCAGCAAGTAGTACTAATAGAGCCTGTTAAAACAATATCTCCAGCGTATAAGCTTCTCCCTCTTTTTATTAAATTATTAACTAAATATAAAACAGAATTAAGCGGATGTTGCAAAACATTTTTTCCTATGCCTCTTCCAAATTCTTTACCGGACACTATGAGTTTTCCTTCTAACGAATCTAAAGACATTAGATCAATTTCTACAGGATCTCCTATCACACATCCATAATTCATAGAATTTTGTGCTACTAGCTTCTTAAAAGTAATATTAGAGCCTGAATTCCTATCATCAACAATTTCTAGTGCAGCCATGGCTTCTTTTATATAAGGAAGCAGGTCTTCTTTATTTAAGTAACCTTCTTTTCTTATAGGAATATTTTTATTAATTTTAAGTGCAATTTCTGCTTCAGCTCCTAAATGACAATATTTATTAAATTTTAAAGATATATTATTTTTATATATTAAAGGCTTTAGAATTGCTCCTTCAACTGGTCTATCCACTCCTACTAGTTTCTGCATAGCAGGATTCGTCAAAGCAATTTTCCAGCCTCCTATCGATCCAAATCCTTCAGATTCTTTTAATCTAATAAACCCATCTTGGATAAGATAAGCATCTTCTGTATTAGTGATTTCTACATGAGAATCAGCATCATAAGATTTTAATTCTTTACAGTTATTATAAATTGTTTCTGTTTTTTCTTGAATATTCATATTAGAAAACTATTTCCAGTTATATAAGAATGTAATATAAGTTTTATATAAAATTTACTTAAATATAAACGTATCATATTTAAATAATAATAGTTAAGTTAAAACTTTAGATTTATATTAAGGGTAACTAATGTCAGAAGATATATATGGATCAGGTGATGATAATTCTGGAACAGTATTTAGAGATACTATTATGCTGGCTCTTGCCGGATTTGTGTCTTTAGTAGTATTATTACTGCCTTTCATAAACCCACCTGCTGAAACAGACTCTACTAAATCAGATCCACCAGGAAATGTTATTATAGAAGTATTTTGGCCTGAAGATAGAGATGTTGATGTAGATTTATGGGTAAAAGCTCCAGAAGATGTTCCGGTAGGATATTCTAATAGAGGAGGATTATTTTTCAATTTACTAAGAGATGATCTTGGTGTTTATAAAGACCCTACTCCAATTAATTATGAAGTCGCTTATAGTAGAGGTATTAATCCTGGAGAACATATTGTAAATCTACATTTATATAGAGAAGACCTTTCAGCATTTAATCCTTTTGAAGCCCATGTAGTAGTTACAGTGGTAAACCCAAAAACAAAAATACGTCAACAAATATTAGAATCAAAAGTACTCTTAGATGAAATAGGAAAAGAATTAACTATTTTTAGATTTAAACTAGATGAAGACGGCAATTTGAATAAAAATAGTCTTAATAATGATTTTGTTCAATTAAGGTCTGGTTCTAAATAAATGATCCAATGAAAACATTTCAATATAAAATACTTAAAGTAAAATTAAAAGATATGCCTCGTGATCTATTATCCCACTATCCACTTTTAGATATGGGAAGAGATGGATGGGAACTAATAGAAGTAATTAGGGTAGATATTGATAGTGATTATTCTTATTATCACTACTTTAAAAAAGAAATTTTAGACTGAAACTTAAAATTATATTTAACAAAAATATAGTCAATGCTATAGTTTAGTATGCTTATTATAAAAACTTTTTTAATATTTTTCTTAATTATTATTTGCAATATAAATATTGCAATTGCTCAATCTATAGAGTTAAGAAAAAATTTAAAACATACTAAAAACCTATATAATGAAGGTAAATTAGAAAAGGCTATAATTAGTGCAAAAAAGGCTATTGAAATATCAAGAATAGATTTTGGAACAGAGCATTACTACACTGCTACTTTAATTGAAAATTTAGGAATCATTCAATATGAAATGTTAAAGTATACAGATGCTGAAAAATCTTTTCAGGAAGTTTTTACTATAAGAAAAGCAACTCTTGAAAATGATCATACTGATATTGCAGAGGCATTAAATTTTATAGCACTATCAAATAGAAAATTATTAAAATATGATAAAGCTCTTGATTATCATAATAAAGCTTTGTTAGTCATGTCTAGAGCTATCACAAAATCTAACCCAAATGCAATGAATGAACAAAACAGAAAAGGCGCAATGTTTAGAGCAAGTGCAATGCATACAAGAGCATTAATTGCTATTAAAAATGAAAATATAGATGATGCTATAGGTCTTCTTAAAACATCAGCAAGAATATTTTATAACACTTTGGGGAAAGACAAAAAACAACTAATAGAGTCCTATCAAGAATTGATAAAACAAGCCTTAAATGTTAAGGATTTAGAATTAGCAAATAGTATTAAGAAAAAACTTAAAAAGCTGAATAAGGATATATAAAAATCATGAAAAATAATATAATCGATATATATATTGACTTTAAAAGTCCATATGCATACTTAGCTATTAATCCTTCTATTAAATTTGCAAAACGGAATAAACTAAAAATAAATTGGTTACCTTGTGTATTAGAAATACCTGATTTTCTAGGTAGTGCAAAAGTAGATGATCAAAGGAATATTTTAGAAAGTGATAGAAACCCACATCAATGGAGAAGAGTTAAATATTCATATATGGATTGCAGAAGATATGCTAACATCAGAGATATTACAATTCGAGGTCCTCAAAAAATTTGGAATACACAATTGATTTCTATAGCTTTATTGTGGACAAAAAATAACAATTATGAACTTACGGAATTATTTATTGAATACGTATTTGAAAAATTCTGGAAAAGAGAATTAGATATTGAAGATTATAGTGTAATTACAAGTATTCTAAAACATATCGGTATTAATTCTAATTTTTTTAAAGAATGGTCTATTAATGATGGAAAAAAAGAATTAGAAGTAATAACAGAAAAAGGTCAGGAAAAAGGTGTTTTTGGTGTGCCTAGTTATTATTTTGATAATGAACTATTTTGGGGAAGAGAGCACTTACCTATGATTGAAGCAAAAATAACTAATGATTACAGTAAAATTTATTAACTAGAATTTAACAATATTTCTATTTCTTTATAAGAATTTATAAATTTACATTGACCCAAAACAGTATTTTTTTTATTTGTGAATTTCATATTTTCTAATATTACAAATATTTTATAAAAACGAATATATTCAGGTGTCAATTTATAATAAGCAGGATAAGTGCTCTTTTTAATAAGGGAAAGTTTTCTATCAAACCAAACTTTATAAGCCTGACCTTGATTAAACCAATAATATTCTGTTATTTGTTTTTTATTTTCAGAATAATAATCACATATTAAACCTTTATTATCTATTTCATTACTTAAAACTGGAAAAGCCTTAATAAGAATAATAAATATTATTAGATATATTTTCATATTTTTATCCTAATTTGGAATAAACGGATTATTTATACTAGGATCTAATTTTTGAAGATCAACAAATTTATTTCTAAGCTTGTTCTCAAACTCTAAATCTGGTTGAGAACCAAAAAATACCGCTCTAGTTAACTCAGTAAATGCATTATTAAAATTCCCTAGTTCATAATAAGTTTTAGATAAAATCATTCTAGTCTTCCCCCACCTGCCATAATATTTTATAGACTTTTTTAAAATGGCTAATGCTTCATTATATTGTTGATTTAAATAAAAATTGTTACCATAGTCAGTTAATAGTCTTGCTACTGGGTTAATTTCGCCCCTAGCATGGTGCCTATCATATAACCTTGAGATCCTATTTAAAACTTTATCATTATTAACTATTGTTTCGGGAATAAAGTTATAATTTCTCATAAGTCTTAAAATAGAACTACTTTCCTTGCTAGTTACAAGATTATTAGCTCCTCTTACCACCATAAAATCATTCATTCTTTGCGTATGCCATGCTCCAAAAAGATGTCCAAATTCATGTGCTATAATTACACTACTTTTATAATTCAGCAACTTATCCAAGTTAGTAACCATTACAATATTAGAAAATGTGCCTGCAATTCCATTACCTTTAATTTCTCTCCCTATTATACTTAGGATAACTTCTGTATTCATATTAAAATTTAAATTTAAAATTTGCGCTTTATGAAAGGTAAATAAATTTGATAAATTATTAATGTTTTTATTAAAATTAAACTGCTTTTTTGCAATAATTTGCCATTTGATTTTAAAATTTGAAAAATAAAAATCATTAATCTCTATGAATCTATTTTTTAAGTTATTTTTTCAATCTTTTTCAAAAAACACCTCATCATCATACAATACTAAAACTTTAATTATTCTTGTTTCATAACAGTCCTTATCAATACAAGTATTTTTATCTGCTAACAGAATTTTGTTAATAAAAAAAATTGAAAACACTATTATTAATACTATATATATGAAGAGTTTTATAATATATTTTTTAAGATTATTTTCTAGAAACATAATTTTCTTTTAGTTATTTAATTTATTTTTAAATATGATATATAACTTTAGATTATACATATAATACTAATCTAAATTTATTTCTTCAGGAGTACAATAATTATGGGATTAAAATACTTACTTTTACTAAGATTTGGGATTGTTAACTTAGTTGCATTTGCTTTGCTGGGTGCTGCATGGGCTCAAGGATTAGTGGCAAAAGTTATAAATGCAGATGTAACCAATATGGTGATTTTAATATGCGTAGTTTTCTTAATTGGGCTTGTTTTAGCAGGCTATAGGTTATGGAAAGTAAGCAAACAATTAAATGCAGCATATAATTATAACCCTGATGAACCTTCCAGAACCGCAGATTTTTTATCAAAAACTAAAGGTAAAAATGCAGCAAGTAGATCTAATATAGCTCAAGCTTTAAAATTAAAATTATTCTCACGTATAATTCATATTAGATACATTGCTAATTCTTTAACAGTACTAGGATTAATTGGGACTGTTCTAGGTTTTATAATTGCATTATCTGGAGTTGACCCAGATGTAGCTTCTAACCCTAGTGCAATTAGTCCAATGGTAGCACAATTAATTGAAGGAATGTCCGTTGCTTTATATACAACTTTAGTTGGTTCTATATTAAGTGTTTGGTTAGGATTAGTATACCAAATGCTAGCAACAGGTACTTCAAATTTAGTGTCTAAAATCATAGAACTATCAGAAAGCTAAAAAATGGAAGATCCATTTGATTCAATAATGTCTGAAGACGATGATTTAAGTAGTACCGACACAGTATTTAGAGATATGACAATGTTGGCTTTATCAGGTTTTGTAATTATTGTTTTATTACTTTTACCTTGGTTAAATATTGTTGCACAAGACGAAGCCACAAAAGAGCCCTCAGGTAGTGTAATAGTTGAAGTATTATGGGCTGATGATAGAAATGTGGATGTAGACTTGTGGGTAAAATCTCCTGACGATGCAGCAGTTGGATATTCTAATATGGCAGGGTATTATTTTAACCTTTTAAGAGATGATAGAGGAAATGAATTTGATAGAACTCCTATAAATTATGAAATAAGTTATACGAGAGGCATTGCAGCAGGAGAATATCAAGCAAACCTTCACTTATATACTATGGATAATGGACCTCCAATTAATGCGCAAGTCATTATTAGCGTTGTTGAACCAGATCAACGAGCTAGAACAGCTATTATAAAAAAAAATGTCGTGTTAAAGAAATATAATGAAGAAATAACAGTTGCTAGATGGACTTTGACTAATGATGGAAAGTTAGCTCCTAATAGTGTTCATAGTCTAAAACGCAGTTTATTAAGAAGGTAAAACAATGGATATTTTAAATATACTTTATGTTGCTATCACGGCTTTAGCAGTTCTTTTAGTTTCTATTACAATATGGTCTAGAAGGCCTTTTAAATGGAGATTAAGTGCCTTTTTTATTGGTGTTGGTTTAGTTACAATATTATATGCTTCAATACTAGAATTACTAAGCAGGCCTAAACCAGCGCATATGGAACTATTTCATAAGGATATTCCAGAAGTTGTATTATTACATGCTTCTTGGGAAGAAGAGGTAGCTCTTTATATTTTAGTAGAAATACCTGGAGTGGATGAACCTAGATTATATATTTTACCTTGGAATAGAGAAGAAGCAGAAAAATTTGAGCAAGCCATGGATGAAGGTGAAGAAAAAAATGAAGAAGTAAGAATAGGAAATCCTTTTTTTAACGCGGATGAAGAAGATAGAGAAAGATTAATATATACAACTCCTTCTAAACCCTTAGAACAAAAAGGTAGAGAACAATTACCTATAACTAACTTTGATCCAGAAGCGGAACAACCATCCTATGGAGAAGAAGAGGATAAAAATTAGGTTTTATTGTTTATATACATCAAAGACTTTAAATTTACCAAAAGTTACATTACTTGAAGATTTATCTTGAGATGAGAATATTTCTAATCTAAAATAGCGTCCTCTTTTACCTTCTAAAGTTATAAATTTTTCTTCTCCATTCTGGGGAAGTTTAATTTCAGCTATTACTTCCCAACCACCCATATGCGGGAATGGGTCAGCAGAAGATATTCTAATATGGTGTGCCCAGCTATCTTGGTTACCTTTATTTTTTGCAGTAAAAGAAAGTGCTTCAAAACGTTTATTATTAGGTAAAGCAAAAGTTAAAACCTGAGGAAATATATTGCCTAAAGATGCCCAATACCCTTCTTTTACTCCATTAATGACATTTATTGTTAAATGCGGTGAGTTTTCAGAAGTCCAATGAACAGCCTTACCACCAGATTGTGTAGCTATTATATCTTTTGAATATGCGTTATTAGTTAATAAAACTAATAATATTAACTTTATTAACTTACTTTGGAGCAACATATTTTATACCATAAGAAGCATATATATCCTGTATTTTATTATCACTAAGCAACTTTGTTAAAACACTATTGATTTTGGTTACTGTTTTTTCATCAGCTCCTCTCATTAATACCCCCACATTTAAAGAAACATCTATAGTGAAATCAAAGTTTTTAACAGCCTCTAGTTTTATTGAAGGGTTATTCTTCAGAAACCACCAATACTGGGGAGAAGATATAAAAGCAGCATCAACTTCTCCGTCAGCAACTCCCTGAATTAATTCAGCCTCAGTAACAAATTTAGTTCTATACTTAATTTTTGATTTTTGCATTAACATATGTGACCAAGTGCCACGCATAACACCAATATTTAAATTTTTTATAGACTTTAGATTTGTTTTACCAAGAACCAATTCCTTAAGTCCTACTAGATAAGTTTCCATTCTTACAATAGGAATTGAAGCAGTTGGAGGAAATTTTTGCTTCTTACTATCGCTTGCCCTTGTTAAAGGTTTAGCCCCTTCAATATCCCTTTTATCAGCATCATCATTTTCTCTAGAAACAGCTTCCATCATCATATCACAACCTGCTTTTCTAGCGTGGAATCGATATCGTAACCATGTAATTTCTAAATCAACATTGAGTTCTTTTGCAATTTCTTCTGCTAATTCAACTTGTATTCCTCTTACTTCACCAGACCGTGAAGAAAAAGGTAAACGATCTGAGAATGAACAAACTCTTAATGCTCCTCTTGCATTAATCTCATCGAGACTCCCAGAAAGTACAACCTTAGAATAAGACAATAAAGGGAAAAGAATAATAATAAAAATTAATTTTTTCATTTGATATAATACCTTTCTAATATAGCTTGAATTAACTCCTTAGCTTGTCCATAATATGCTACATTATCTAAAGCTTCTGTCATGTTAGACAAGTCGTTTCCAACTACCACAACGCCGACCATACCAGCTGATACATGAGGTGTGCATTTATAAGTATATATGCCTGGTGTCGAAAAAGTAAAACCTGCGCTCTTATGCATTTTAGATTTAAATTTAATATTATTTGGAGCAACCATAAATTCTACGTTATGACCTTTAGTAGTAGCTTTCCACAATATTTTTCCACCAACTTGTATCTCTGAAAGCATTGGGTCATATCTAAATCTCGAACCTGATGGACCTACATTTAACATATGAACTACATGATCAACAGCTGCTATCTGTTGTTCCGTAACATCATTAACTGGTTCATGATTAATAACTAAATCTTTACTATTACATATATTATCTTCTTCAATTTTATAGGACTTTGCTGCTATAGCAGGCTTAATAATATTATATGTATTTACCCCTAAAAAAGTAGCTCCCATACTACGAATTAAATTTCTTCTAAAAACCATTCTTAACTCCATACGTATTAAATAATAATTAATTCTATTAAAATCTAAATATAAAAATATCAATATAAAAAAAGGCGGGAGAGTTAACTCTCCCGCCCAATTATTTTAATAACCTAAAGGCTATTTAACAGTAAAAGCAATCATAGCCGCACCTGCTGGAAAATCAGCAACTTCTGGCCATAATGTTGGGAAAAGACCCATAACTAATGAACCTAATCCTGATGGAACTGTTATATATTGTTGACCATTAGCACTGTATGACACTGGACCTCCACGGAAGCCAGAACCTGCAGTAAATGACCATAAAACATCTCCATTATTTGCATCAAATGCACGGAATGTACCATCAAGGCCGCCTTGGAATACAAGGTCACCAGCTGTTGCTACTACACTACCTAATGGTGGATATTTATATGTATATGCCCAAGCACGTTTACCTGAAACAGGGTCACGAGCGTCTAAACGACCATGAGCTTTTTTACCATTTGGTAAATCAGCTGCAGCTAAGTCAGCACCAAAGTAAAGTTGAGCAATTGGCTCAGTTACTGGGTCTTCCTTACGTACTGTGGTTGTTTGACATGCTTCTGCGGCAGAATTGTACCATAAACCAGTTTTAGGACTGTATGAACCTGAATGCCAACTTCTTCCGCCAGCAATCCAAGGACATGACAACATATCTTGGTTTTCAGCTATATTTGGAGGATTTCTTCCAATTAGCTCACCAGTTTTAGGATTAACACTTTCAATCCAGTTAAAGTTTTCAATCATGTTCCAAACATTTTCAATTTTACCATCTTCACGATTATAAACGAAAACAAGTCCAGATTTATTTTGGTGAACAACTAATTTTTTATCGTCCCTATCTAATAGCCAGAATTCTCCCATTGTACTGTCATAATCCCAGTCATCATGAGGAATTTCTTGATGATACCATTTAATTTTTCCTGAATCTGGATCTAAAGCTAATACAGATGAAGTATAAAGATTATCACCTGGACGAGCACCACCAGTAGCTACACCATCTTTAGTAGCTCCCCAATCATAATCTGGTGCAGGATTTGATGTTCCAACAAAATATGTATTTGTTGATGCATCATAAGTACCTGGCATCCAGCTTCCGCCTCCGCCGTACTTACCTGAGTCACCACCCCATGAATCTGGATCATCTTTAATTGTATTAAAAGTCCATGTTGATTCACCAGTTTTAGGATTTAAACCAAAGATTTTACCTTGAATTGGATACTCACCAGCTGTTTGACCATAAACTAATGTATCACCTGCCATTACTGGAGGTGATGTAAAGTTACAAGCACAACTAGTTGTATCTACAAGTTGAACTGACCATACTTCTTTACCTGTTTTTTGGTCTAAAGCAATAGCACGTCCATCAAGAGTACCTATATTCACATTCCCGTTAGAAACGTTTACACCACGAGTATATGGAGTAAAAAATAATTCATCAACAATTGGGTCTAAATCAGGAAAATAATGCCAAAGCTCTTTACCAGTTGCTGCATCAAGTGCAAACACACGGTTATAAGAACCTGCATAATACATTACTCCGTCTATAACTACTGGAGTTGCTTCAAGACCTTGTTCAATAGCACCAGGTTGATGTATCCAAGCAACATTTAAGTCACCAATGTTACTTTTATTGATTTGATCAAGTGTAGAATAACGAGTAGCGTTATCATCTCCGTGATACCAAGACCAATCATTAGCCATACTTTGGAAAGAAAAAGCTAGTGCTATCATTCCCAAAAGTGTTTTAATTAAAAGAGTCATTAAACTCTCCTCCCTTTTTAAGTTAATTAACAGTTAGAAAATAGGCTTAAATATTAAATACAATTACAAAAACTTATTTTCATTATATCATTTAACTATACTTTTATTAAAATCCATAGAAAAAAATCAAAAATATTACTATATATGTATATATAAGAAGTGTATTTTACTTAAATATTAAGGGTTTTCAATGTTGTACTGTAGAAAAATAAAAAATATACTATCTAAATTTGCATTAATACTATTGTTAATTACGTCTGATTCGATTATTTCTTTTGCGGAAGATGAAATTATTGATTTAAAAACTAGGAAGCAAGAACTAACAAAAGAAGCTAATTCTGGAAATGCAGAGGCTCAATTTATGTTAGGACGATTAGCTTTAGAAACAAAAAACCCTCCTGACCATTCTACTGCAGTGTATTGGTTTAGAATTGCCTCAGAAGCTAACCACATAGAATCACAAGAAATGCTTGGTGCACTTCTATTTTCAGGGTTAGGAGTTCCTCCCAATCCTAAAGAAGCTGCAATTTGGTGGTATAAATCTGCCATGGCAGGAAGTACTAAGTCACAAGCGAGCTTGGGAGTACTTTATGCATTAGGATCAGGCGTACCAAAAAATGCTATAGAAGCCTATAAATGGCTAACGATTTCAGCAATGTCAGGTAATGAAGCCGCTAGAATTCAAAGAGATGATTCAATCGCATTACAAATGACAGCAAATGAAATTAGGGAAGCTCAGAAGAAAGTTGAAGTTTTAATTAAAAAAATAAAAAAATAGTAATTATATATTTGAGGAAGAACATTCTTCAAAAACTTCTTCAGGAATAGAATCTATAGTAATTATTTTTTTTTCATTATTTTTGTTTTGAATATTAATATTTTTTATTAATATATTTGCCTCGCTTAATTTCCCAGTCTTTAAATACAAATTAATTAAGGCATAACTTTGTTCTAAATATTGTTCATGTAAAATATCTGATGAACCCTTTATTATAGCAATTCCTTTTTTAAAAAATTGAATTGCTAAATCATATTTACCTTGCGCTTTATATAGCTCAGCTAGATTATGAAATGCTTTAGCATAATTTAAGTTATCTTTAGATTGTAACTTTCCCCATATACTTAAAGCTTCATCTATATATGGAAAAGCTAAATCATATTTACAATTTTTTTTATATAAAACTGCTAAATTATTTAAAACTATTGCTAACTTTATTGATTCACTACCATTAATATTTTTTCTAATTTTTATTAAATGTAAATATATTTCTTCTGCTTCTATATAATTGCCTTTTTGTGTAAACAATGCGGCAAGATTGTGCATTGCAGAAAGACGTACAAGACTATCCGGTCCAAACTTTTTAGACAAAGCTAAGGCTCTTACTAAATTTATTTGGGCCACATCTAATAAACCTATATTTAATTGGACTGTAGAAAGGTTAATTAAAGTTCTAGCAAGTAACATACTATACCTATTACCCAACCTTTCATAAACTCCTATTGCTTTGATATATAATTCTATAGAATTTTCCATACGTTCAGAAGATTCATATACCCTTGCCAAATTATTATAACTTTGCGCAACATAACGATGATTAAGTCCATAATATTCAAGTCTTAATCTTAATGATTCATTTATTAAATCTTCTGCTACTTTATATTCAAGCAACTCAATTTTTAATAAACCTAAATTGTTAAGAGTTGCAGATAATTCTGCATCTAAATTAGATTTTCTCGCTTCTTCAATAGCCTGTATATAAAAACTCTCTGCTTCTATAAAATTTCTTTCCTTAAAAGCAATCATTCCATCTTTATTAATTTTAAGCCAATAACTATTATCTTTTGAATAACTTATATTAATTGTAAAAACCAAATAAAGAAATAAATATAAAAATACTCTAATAAAGTTTAAATTATTCATTCTTATTTAAAGCCCATTCATCTAAAACATCCCTAGATTTTTTTTTATTATTAATTTTATAATTTTTCATTGGAGAAGTTAATTCAATTACATATCCATCAGGATCTCTGAAATAAACAGATTTAATAAAACCATGGTCAGAAATTCCTCTGGTTTCAATACCATTGTCTTTTCCTAGTTTATAATATTTTAATAACATATTTTCATCAACTTGCAGAGCAATATGCAAATCAAAATCATGCCACTTTTTATATTTTAAAGTCTTATTAGCTACTTCAAAAAAAGCTAAACAAGACCCATCATTTAAAGAATAAAACGTATGTAGTACTTTAGTTGTCCTGCCTGTCATTGTAGTAGAAATTTCAAAAGCATCTACTAAAGGTAATTCTAAGAAATCTTCATAAAATTTTCTGGTATTTTCTGAATTATTACATCTATATGCATTATGATGCAGTTTTTTTAAATTTATCATTCTTCAATTTCATATTAAATAATTATCACAATATATAAGTTAGGTAAAAAATAATACTTTGCAATGTTAACAAAATAAATCTTATCCACATATTACTAGGGAATGTATAAAATCTATTTTTATATACTATATATTGACATTTTGCCAAAAATATTGAACAGTGATTCGACTTAATAAACAAGGGGAGTTTAAAATGTCACTAATAAATACTATAAAGGGAGCAGTGGGCTCTCTAACCGATTTAGCGTTAGCACTATTAGCATTAGCTATTGCTGTTCAACTTTTAGTCGGTGGAACAAATATGTCTTTTTTCGGAAACGTTGTAGCTAACATTCAGAATTTAGTATCTGGACTAGGTAATGGCGGCTTAGCAGGATTAATTGCTGTCGGTATTATACTATGGCTTTTCGGAAGAAAATAATAAAAGTTTAAGTCAAAAAGATAAAATCTTTTGGCTTTTTCTATTTATATGCGCTCTATTTTTGTTAAATAATTAAGAATAGGGCGTAATATAAAAAGGAACAAAATGGAAAACATACTTAAAAAATATTCCTCAAAAATAAAATTAATAAATAAATTCATATGGGAGCTAACGGAGCTAGGTTTAGCAATAGCGACATCTGGTTTAGTGCTTTTTTTACTCTTAGGAGAAAGCTCTGGAGTGTTTCCAAAAAGTGTTGCGGATAACTTCACACAAATAGCAAATTCTTTAGGCCCTAAAGGTGTATCAGCTATCTTAGCTGCAGCTGTGTTTATTTTAATATCTAAAAGACTTATAGATAAAAAATAATAGATAATATTGACATGAGTATAAAGGAGGTTTAAATGTTCCTCTACTATAAACTTATTTGGAAGAATTATGAAAGTTTTAAAATCTCTTAAAAGTGCAAAACTACGTGATAAAGACTGCAAAGTAATAAAACGTCACGGTAAAACTTTTGTCATTAATAAAAAGAATCCTAGACTAAAAGCTAGGCAAGGTTAATTAATTAAGCTATTAATATTGCCCTAAAATCATTAACATTTGTAAAAGTGGGGCCTGTTTCTACTAAATCTCCTAATTTAAAAAAGAATGTATATGCATCATTTCTTTCTAAAAATTCTTTAGGATTCATACCTAATTTATGAGCCCTTTTCAATGTGTCTGGATATAATAAAGCACCAGCATTTTTTTCACTACCATCTATTCCATCTGTATCACATGAAATTGCATAAACATTAGCAGCAGAATCTAACTCTATTGCCAATGAAAGTAGAAACTGGGTATTACGACCCCCTTTTCCATTAGTACTACCAATTGTTACAGTTGTTTCTCCTCCAGATAAAATACAGAGTGGCGCCTTAGATGGCTGAGCATATTTATTTACTTGTTTTACTATTGCTGCATGCACCTTACCTATATCATTAGATTCGCCTTCTATAGAATCGCTTAATATTAAAGAAGAAAATTTATTTTTTTCAACTATTTCAGCAGCCTTTAAAAGAGCCTTTTGTGGTTTTGCAATTAACTTAAATTCACTCCTAGAAAATATCCTATCATCTTTATCAGGTGTTTCGCTAACTTCAGAATTTAAAGATTCATAAATATTTTTTGAACAAGAAATTTTATATTTCTCTAAAACAGCTATAGCATTTAGACAACTGGTATTATCTGGATAAGTAGGACCTGAAGCAATAACTCCAAAATCATCTCCAGGAACATCACTTATCGCTAAAGTTATTATTTCTGCAGGAAAAGCATAAGAGGCTAAATTACCTCCCTTAACTTTAGAAAGATGTTTTCGAACAGAGTTAATTTCTGAAATAGATGCACCACATTTAAGTAAAGCATTAGTTAAATCTTGCTTTTCTTCTAAAGACACACCTTCTATGGGTGAAACTAATAGTGAAGAACCTCCTCCAGAAATAAGGACTACTAATAAATCTTCTTCATTAAGAGGTTTTATTAACTTTATAATTTCCTTAGTAGCTTTTATACCTGCCTGGTCAGGAACAGGATGCGAAGCTTCAACAATTTTTATATTCTTGCATTCTTTTTTATGCCCATAACGAGTAATAACTAAACCGGATAAATTTTTATATCCTTTCTTATGCCACGCTTCTTCATAAGCTCTTGCCATTTCTGCTGAACCTTTCCCAGCACCAACTACCATAACTTTTCCAGATGGTTCAACATTAGGAATATAGTTTTTCATAATAGTAGCCGGATGAGAAACTAAAACCGCCTGATTAAACATATCTAAAAGAATATTTTTATAATATATATTTTTCATTAGACCTTTACTCTTATATAATTATATTTTTTTATAAAAACTTATTAAGGGCCATAATAATGATTACCAACAATTATGAAAGTATAATTAAAAAAAAACCAAAGTTACCATTATTATTTTGCTGTGATCATGCTTCCAACTTAATACCTAATGAATATAATAAATTAGGCTTAAATAATAGTATATTAAAAAGTCATATAGCTTATGATATAGGCGCTAAAAAATTAACAAAAATATTGTCTAAACAATATAGCACTAATGCAATTCTTGGAAAATACTCAAGACTTTTTATAGACTTAAATAGGGAAGAAAATCATAAAAATCTTATTCCGATGACTAGTGATACAATAAAAATACCAAACAATATTTCTTTAAATAAAAAAGAACATAAGTATCGTATAAACCAATTTCACAAACCTTATCATAAAAAGTTGTCTAATATATTACTTGAGATGGATAAAAAATTTTTATGTAAAACCTCTTTAATTTGCATACATTCTTTTACACCATCCTTAACAGATAGAATAAAAAGACCTTGGGAGATAGGTTTATTATATAGAGAAGATCAATCCTTATATAAACCAATAATCAAATCACTTAAAAAGAGTGATGCTTTTAAAATCGGTAAAAATAAGCCTTATAGCGGTTTTGATGATGTTAATTATACTATGACAAGGCATGGAGAGAAAAATAAAAGACCTTATATTTCAATAGAAATTAGAAACGATATATTTGAAGAAAAGAATAAAAAAAAAATTAATAAGTTATTAAAATATATTTCTGAAGCAATTTATAATTCTCAAATTAAATTAGGAGAACCCTATATTACTTTTGCAAAAAATATTAACTTATTTTAATATAATATAAATTGGAGATTTTTATTATGGGTATAGACGTAAAAGAAAAAATTGAAGCAGCAACATTTAGAAGGCTATTAAAACATTTTCAAGAAAACCCAAACATACAAAATATAGATTTAATGGAACTTGCAGGTTTTTGTAGAAACTGTATTTCTAAGTGGTATTCTGAAGAATCAAAAAAAAATAACTTAGAAGTAAATTATGATGAGGCAAAAAATTTAGTTTATGGGATGCCTTATAAAGATTGGAAAAACAAATATCAAGCAGAACAATCAAGTGATAGAATAGATAAACTTAGTAATAAATTTCATAATCACTAAATATTATATTTTATGATAAGATTTATACCAATCTATAAACCTAGGAACACCTTCTATTAATTTTGTTTTAGGCACAAAATTAAAGTCTTTTTTTATTTCACTAATATCTGCATAAGTATTAGTTACATCACCTTGTTGTAAAGGCATCATTATCTTAATTGCTTTTATTCCTAAGTAATCTTCAATTATAGAAATAAAATCTAGTAAGTTTTCAGGTTTATTATTGCCTATATTATATACTTTTGAAAAATTATTATTTGTATCTTCTTTGCATGAATCTAATATAGATATAGTCCCGCTAATTATATCATCTATATAAGTAAAATCTCTTTGCATAATTCCATTATTGTATACCTCTATAGGATCTCCACTTATAATGTTTTTTGTAAAAATCCAAGTAGCCATATCAGGCCTTCCCCATGGCCCATATACTGTAAAAAACCTTAACCCAACAGTATTAATTCCATATAAATGATTATATGTATAAGACATCAATTCGTCTGATCTCTTTGTTGCAGCATATAAAGAAACGGGTGTATCTACTCTGTCATTTACAGAAAAAGGTACTTTAGTATTTCCCCCATACACAGATGAAGACGATGCATAAACTAAATTTTTTATATTAAAATTTCTACATATTTCTAATATATTTAAATGCCCTACTATATTACTCTTTATATATTCCATAGGGGCTTCGAGTGAATATCTAACTCCAGCTTGAGCTGCTAAGTGGCAAACTTTAGAAATTTTATATCTTTTTACAACTGTTTCTAAGTCAGAATAATTAGATATATCAATATTTTCAAAACTAAGGTTTTTAAAGTTTTTAAGATTATTTAACCTATCTTGTTTTAAGTTTACATCATAATAATTAGAAATATTATCAATTCCTAAAATATTTTCTCCTCGACTAAGAAGATGCTTTGCTAAATGAGAGCCAATAAATCCTGCTATCCCTGTAACTAATATAGTCATTTTAACTAATACACCCTCTAATAATGTATAAATGTTATATACTATAAATATCCGTATTAAAATTAATGATTAATAATTTATTTTCAATCATTACTAAAATAGTATAAGATAGATTTTGTACATAAAAGCTAATCAAATACAGCATATCAGGTTTGCAATAAAAATGTTTTATAATAAAGTTAATTTACTAGAGAGTTAATTATGGAATTAAAACAAAAAGTTTCTTTAGACGACAAGTATATGTTAGATTCTGGAAGAGTCTATATTACTGGAACACAAGCTTTAGTTAGACTTCCTATGATCCAAAGACAAAGAGACAAAAATAATAATTTAGATACTGCTGCCTTCATATCAGGATATAGAGGTTCTCCGCTTGGTATGTATGATAAATCATTATGGACTGCAAAGAAATTTTTAAAGAATAATGACATAAATTTTACTTCTGGATTAAATGAAGACCTTGCAGCTACAGCAGTTTGGGGATCTCAACAATCAGGGTTAATCTCAAAAAGCACTAAAGATGGTATTTTTGGAATATGGTATGGAAAAGGACCAGGAGTAGATAGATCTGGAGATGCATTTAAGCATGCTAACTCTGCAGGAACTTCTCCTAATGGAGGAGTTTTAGCTCTTCTTGGAGATGACCATACTGCAAAATCTTCTACATTAGCACACCAAAGTGAATACGCTATGGTAGATGCTCAAATTCCTGTATTAAACCCTTCTAATGTTCAAGAAATTTTAGATTATGGATTAATTGGTATTGCACTATCACGATATGCAGGTGTGTGGACTGCAATGAAGTGTGTAACAGCAAATATGGATAGTTCAGCTTCAGTAAATATAGACTTAGATAGAATTCAAATTATAAAGCCTAATTTTGAAATGCCTCCTGAAGGTGTTCATATTAGATGGCCAGATACGGATATATTAGAACAAGAAAAAAGATTAACAAATATAAAATTACCTGCTGTAAAAGCTTTTGCTAAAGCTAATAATATAAACTATTCTATTTGGTCTAAAGGAAATAAAAACATAGGAATTATAAGCACAGGAAAAGCCTATTCTGAAGTTAGACAGGCTTTATCAGACTTAAATATTGATGAAAAATATGCTGAAAAGCTTGGATTACATTTGTTTAAAGTTGGTATGCCATGGCCTCTAGAAGAATCTGCAATAATTGAATTCTGTTCAAATATGGAAGAAGTTATAGTTTTTGAAGAAAAAAGACCCTTAATAGAAGACCAAGTTAAAAAAATTATGTTTAACCAAGCCAACAGGCCTAAACATATCGTTGGTAAATGTAATGAAAATAATGAAGAACTTATGCATTCTACTGGAGAACTCACTCCAGATTTTGTTTCAGAAGTAATTGCTGAAAGAATTACAAAAACTAATAAAGATGAACAAATTTTAAATAAATTAAGAATTATAAAGCAAAATGAACCAGATACAGCGACTATTGAAGGTATAGCAAATAGAACTCCTTATTTTTGCTCTGGCTGTCCACATAATACTTCTACAAAAGTACCGGAAGGAAGTAAAGCAATGGCAGGTATAGGTTGTCACTTTATGGCTTCATGGATGGATAGAGATACTGATCTTTTTACCCATATGGGTGGAGAAGGAGCAAACTGGATTGGAATGGCTCCATTTGTAGAAGACCAACATATATTCCAAAATATTGGTGATGGAACTTATAATCACTCTGGCATTCTTGCAATTAGAGCTGCTGTAGCTGCAAAAGTTAATATGACTTATAAAATATTATTTAATGGTGCTACTGCTATGACAGGAGGGCAACCTGCTGAAGGAAGTCCAACTCCTGCTAGAATTTCGCATCAATTATATGGTGAAGGTATAAAAAGAATAGCTGTAGTTACTGATGAGCCAGAAAAATATGGTATTAACTCTGATTTCGCGAAAGGTACTAGTATAAATCATAGACGCGATATAGACCAAGTTCAAAAAGAATTAAGATCCTGGCCTGGTGTATCAATTATGATATATGACCAAACATGTGCAACAGAAAAAAGAAGACGTCGCAAAAGAGGGTTAATGGAAGATCCGGATAAAAGAAGTTTTATTAATGATTTAGTATGTGAAGGCTGTGGTGATTGCTCTAAAACTTCAAATTGTATTTCTATAGAACCTTTAGAAACTAAATTAGGAAGAAAGCGTAAGGTTAACCAATCTACATGTAATAAAGATTTCAGTTGTGTAGATGGTTTTTGCCCTTCATTTGTGACAGTTACAGGGGCTACTCCTAAAAAAAGAAAAGTGACTTCTGCATCTGATATACCTACAGAAATATTTAATAAAATACCTCGACCAAAAGAAATTAATTTAGATAAACCTTTTGATATTGTTGTTACAGGTATTGGAGGCACAGGCGTTGTGACTATTGGAGCCCTTATTGGAATGGCTTCACATATAGAAAATAAAGGAGTAAGTGTATTAGACCAAGTTGGGGTTGCTCAAAAAGGTGGGGCAGTTCTTAGTCATATAAGAGTAGCATCGACTCCAGAAATAATTCATTCAGTAAAAGTTGGAAAAACAAGTGCTGATCTAGTTTTAGGGTGTGATATGGTTGTAGTTACTTCTAGTCCTGTTAGAGAATTAATGAATATAAATAGTACACATTCCATTATTAATGATCATGAAACACCAGTGGCAGGCTTTGTATTAGATCCAGACCATTCTTTTGGAGGAAAAAGAATGCGTCAAATAATTAAGAAATCATCAAAAGCTACTAACTTTATAAATTCTAGTAAAATTGCCACTGCTATGTTTGGAGATTCTATAGCTTCAAATATGTTTATTACTGGTTATGCACTTCAAAAAGGCTTTATTCCTGTTCTTCCAGAAAGTATGGAAGAAGCAATAACACTTAATAATATGGCTATTGATATGAATATATCTGCATTTAGATGGGGAAGAATGGCTGCCCACGACCAAAAATATGTTGAAAAAGAGGCAGCACCTTTCATGCCGAATACTGAAATAAATAATGATGAGTACTTATTAGAAGATATAATTAAAGATAGAACATTATTTTTGAGTAATTACCAAAATAAAAAATATGCTGACACTTATATAGATTTTGTAAATAAAACTATAGAAACTGAAAAAAGATTAA
>ENA-OREN01000479-OREN01000479.1-marine-metagenome-genome-assembly--contig:-NODE-479-length-58976-cov-7.352553_pt1 | contig 58976 bp, 59 predicted proteins | sample MGYA00248624_ERZ508555 | MGnify/ENA primary metagenome ERZ508555 (study PRJEB26222, sample SAMN06267773) | marine metagenome | isolation source: Saanich Inlet, British Columbia, Canada | place... | reverse complement strand
GTCAAAAACATCAACCGATTTACCACCAGACCATTTGTAAGAGCCTTCATGAAGTGGAAGGTCTACTTGATATGCCACTATTCGTTTAATTTTCATTTTTTAATCATATTAAAGTTAGAATATAGATAAAAATTACTATAGTTTAAATTTTTCAAGAGCTTTTTCATTTATATGTACGCCAAATCCAGGGCCTATTGGTACATTAAGAGAACCATCATTTATTTCAAGTGGGTTTTCTAATATGGAACCATTTAGTTGGGTGATTTCTGTGAATTCACTGGCCAATGGATGGATAGCCATTGATGCAGCAAAATGTATTTTAGCTATAGAAGAGATTCCAGGTTCTAATTCTGTTCCAACAATGCATGGGAGCCCAATTGCTTCAGCTACAATTTCTACTTTTTTACCTTTGCTAAGGCCACAAGTTTTAGCTATTTTTAAATTTAGATAATCACATGCTTCATAATCATGCAGTTTGATTGCATCTTGAGTAGTCCAGATACTCTCATCAGCCATTAGAGGAACGCTTATATTCTTTCGTATATGCGCCATTCCTTTATAGTCCCAACTCGGAATTGGTTGTTCTAATAATTGCAAATCACAATTTTCAACTAATTGCATAACTTTGATTGAGCTTGCAGTATCCCAAGAAGCGTTAGGATCAAGTCTTAATGGTATTTTAGATCCAACTGCTGATCTAACTGCTTTTATTCGCTCTACATCTTTATTTTTATCACTAGAACCTTTTATCTTTATAACATTAATACCCATTTCTAAAACTTCTTCAGCATTTTTTGCCATTGTTCTAGGAGTGTCAATCCCAATTTCACTAGCTATAGGTATTCGATCGCGAAATTTGCCCCCAAGTAATGTATAAACCGGAACATTCAATATTTTCCCTAATAAATCAAAGAGAGCTAAATCAATACCTTCTTTTACACATGTTACACGTGCAAGTGTTTTATCTAAAGTTTGCATAATTTGATTAATATTGGTTGGATCTTCGCCTATAATTTTAGGAGCAATATAATTCAAGATTAAATTATGAATTGTCTCAACAGTTTCTCCATAAAACTCTGGTTCCCATGCGCAAGCTTCGCCTAAGCCAATTAGGCCTTCATCGGTATTTATTTTGATTAATACAGCATTTGAATGTGTAAAGCTTGTATATGCATCTGAAAATTTTTTTACAGGTATGGCATATGGAATACTTTCAATTTTTGTAATTTTCATTTCTTTAAAAAAGTTTTTTCTCTTATTGCTATAATATAATGTGTAATAATATAATCTAATGTATATTAAATTAACTATTATTTAAATTAACTATTTTATTTAATTGAGGAAGAGATAAAGCTATGATTGATCGAAGAGAATTTATTAAAGGCTCAAGCGTTGCAGCGCTTGGAGTATTAACAGTCGGTTGCAATAATAATCTTTCCACTAAACTTCCATCGGTATCTGGTGAATCAAAAAAATTATTAGTAAAAAATAATGCTCACCTTGAACCAGCTAAAATTGACCGTCTTCCTCTTCAATGGCATCAAAATAGAGTTAAGCTTTTACAAGAAAAGCTAGGTGAGAAAGGCTTAGATGGTATTTTAATTACAGATCGTTGGAATATTATCTACTATACGGGCTTATTTCATACGAGCACTGAAAGACCATTCGCTTGTTTTATTCCAACGGATCAAATGGAAGTTCACTGGTTTTATCCAGGCTTAGACTTAGAACTAATAAAAAGTTGGTGGATGACTGATGGAGATTATTATTATGATTATCCTGCAGTAGAAGGAGCTTATCCTGATCAAGGTACAGTAAGTATTGGGCCTCCAGTTGATTTACTAGAATGGCAATTATTAGGTTTAAAAAAACGTGGATACGGAGATAAAAAAATTGGACTCAGTAACACGCCATCTTATAAAGCATTAAAACATATGACTAATATTTTACCAAAAGCAGATTTTAAAGATGTAAGTGATATTTGTGTTAAAATGCGGAGAGTAAAAACAGATGAAGAACTTGCTCTAACTCAAAGAGCCTATAATTATTTTAGCGATATACATGCTTGGACAAGAGATTATATTCTTGAATACGGAACAGACCTAACGGATTTTCAAGTTAAAATGGCCGCAACAGAGTATGGGACTGATCTTATTATGAAAGATATTAAACGAGATGGCCATCCTCATAGCGCAGTTGGTATAAGTATTGGCATAGGGTGTCGTTCGGGTATTGGTACGGCTTATCCACATCCAAACCAATTTCATCATAATAAAATTAAAAAAGGAGATTCAATACAAGTCGCTGGGGTAGTTAGGATAGGAGGTTGTGGTGGTGAGCTTTATTGTCCTTATCAAATTGGACCTTGGAATAAAGAAATGGAAAAAATGTGGGAAGTAATGGCTGAAGGTTCTCGTATGCAAATAAAAATGTCTAGTACAGGTACCCGTTGTCAAGATATTGCTGAAGCAATTCATACTTATCAAGTAGAGAATGGGATGCAAAAGTATCTCTATCAAAGAGTAGCGCATGGTGAAGGCATGGAGGGTCATCAAGAACCTTATATTGCCTTAGGCGATGAAACTATTCTAGAAAAAAATATGACTTTTTCAATGGAGCCTGGTTTATTCTATCCTAAAGGTGGATATGGTTATAACCCTTCCGATATGGTCGTAGTTGATGATGGTAAAGGATTTAACATGGGAAGTGTTCCCAATCTTACAAAAGAATGGGCTCTTCTATCACTTTAATCAAATAAATAAAAAAGCCTCTCAATTTATTGTTTTCCTCAAAAAATTATAAATTTGAGAGACTTCTTTATTGTTGTCATTACTTCTACTAATCAAACTCGGAATCAGAAGATGTAATGCCTAAGCTAATCTATTATTAGGTTTAGGTGGAGACGCGGTAAATCAAGATGAAGGCTTCAATCTTAAAAAACCACCCCATTCCCTTTATTAGCTAAGTAAAATATAAAATGATATTATATTATATTACAATATATAATTAAAAATAAATTTAATTAATAATAATATTATATTAAATTTATTAAAGATTTCGTGCATTTAATTAAAAATAGAAAGAAATAATTTAAAGTGAAAAAGTCAGTAGCGATGCAGCGGTTAATAAATGATTCAAGCCTGAATATAGGTGAAATATCCTCAGAGTTGAATGTAAGTCGTTTTATTATTCATAAGTGGAGAAGTGGTGAGTCTAACCCTAGGCGTGAAAATTTAAATAAGCTAGCAAAAATTAATAATGTTAGTATCCATTGGCTTAGTAATGACAACGTAGAGATTAATAGCATTAATCTTAAAAACATTCCAATTACTACCAATACTATAAAAGAAGATAGTCGATTGGGTTTAATTATTGATTATCAACTTGATTTAATAGATATACTTAAGAAAGACAACGTAACGTTAAAACAAAACTTATTAAAATTTCAATTGTCTAAATCAATAGTCAGCGATCATGATTATTCTGTTACTCGCGCACTAGATACGAAAAAAATGATTAATATAAAAATACCCAAGGGAGGGTTGTTAGGTTATTCAAAACAAGAATTTAAAAGTTTAGCTAGTAAATTTTCTGAATCTACTTTATGGAGTAAAAAATTTGTAAATAAGATGGAAGATTTAGAAGTAGCTAGAGTGAAATTGGCAAAAGAATTGCAAATCGATCATTTTGATATTTCTGATCATATAGTCTATAATTGCAAAGATGGCTCTAGAAGGTGGGCGTATTATAATAAATATTACAGTATGAAATTAAACTCAATTAATATTTATGTAAAATTCTTAAATATTACTAACGAGTAATTTTTATATTAAAAAAAATAATTAATAGATAAATATTAACTATATTAGTTTGCTATATGGATAAAAGTAAATTGTTAAAAGTTTTTGATAATCAATCAATTTTGATTGATTCATTAAAGAATGAGAATAAAAATCTTAAATTAAATTTTAGAAAATTCAGAGAATCTCAAAAAATAATAGATGACCATGATTATACTGTGATTTGCACAATAGATCCATTAAAAGTAAATAAAGTCAAAGGCGTGCCTAAGGATGGGTTTTTGGGTTATAGCTATGAGGAATTTACAAATAATACTTTTAAATGGAATAGTAGTCAAATGTTTAATAAAGGCGAGATATCAAAAATGTATAAAGAGCATAGTGAGCGAGTAAACTATGCTTTAGATCTGGGCTTGGACCATTTTGACATTAGGCTTAATGTACCATTCATTTGTAAAGATAGAAGTAAGATTTGGAGCTATTACGTGAGCTTTTACGATCTAGTGATTAATGAAGTTAAGATGTACATAAAGTTTTTATATGATCACTCTGAATAGCATTATATAATATAATACAAAAAAAATATTATATAATATTACATAATATGTTGACATATTACATAATATGTATCTATCTTATATTCCTCATAATATTAATCTAAACATTAAAGATGTGATATATGAGAATAGTTAAATGATTTTAAATAAATAAAAAATCGGAGTTTAGGAATGAAAAAAGTATTCATCCTCTTATTTTGTCTTAGTGCTAGTCTCCTTCTGGGTCAAGTTGGTCAGTTGAGTGGAGTTATCTCATCCGAGAACGAGGGCTTAGCAGGGGCTAATATTATTTTAGAAGGAACACCTTATGGTACTGCTGCAAATGTATCAGGTGAGTATTCTATTGATAATATTCCTTCAGGAACTTATGTAGTGACTGTTACTTATGTTGGATATGCAAATGCGACCCAAGAAGTAACAATAAATGCAGGTGAAGAATCAAAATCAAATTTTTCCTTAAAAACATCTGCAATAAACCTTGATCAAATAGTTGTCACGGGAACTGGCGCTCCAGCAAAACGTAAGGCCTTAGGTCAAACAATTAACACTATAAACTCTGAAGACTTAAGCTCTGGTTCAGTTCAAACTGTAACGGATGCCCTTCAAGGTAGAGTTCCTGGTTTAGTAGGTGCAACAATGGGTGGGCAAGGTGGCGCAGCAAGAATTCGACTTAGAGGAACTGTTAGTTTAACTCAAAGAAACCAACCGCTTATTTACATTGATGGTGTTCGAATTGATAATAGCATGACGGACAATGCATCTATTTCTACCTCGCGCTTAAATGATATTGATCCTAATAATATTGAACGTTTAGAAGTAATTAAAGGTGCAGCAGCAGCTACGTTATTTGGCACAGAAGCCTCAAGTGGCGTTATTCAAATTTTTACTAAACGTGGTACTATTAGTAAGCCTTCATATAGCTTTCGTACGAATCAAAAGATTGCAAAGATTGATGCTAAAAATAGAGTTGATGATAATTATGGTTATGATGAGGATACAAGGACAATAATGACAAATAACCCTGCCGTTGACTATATGAAAAATGCTCATCAACAGGATTATTCATTCTCAGTTCGTGGAGGTACACCAAGCACAAAATATTATGCATCTGCTACTTGGGCTGATCATCCTGGTTCTCAGCCAAAAAATAGTGTTGATAAATGGAGTTTAAGAACTGCGCTTGATTTTCAAAATTCTGATAAACTAAGTACAAGTATTGATATAAGTTTAACAGAAAATTCAATGATGGCTCCTATGCCATGGTGGGGATTTTGGGCTGAAATTATGTTAGCTGATCCATCCAATGTATCCGAGTTGCGTCCTTATGGAGGGCAAGATTATACAGTTGCAGGAGCATTAACTTGGGATTCTGAAGAAATAACAGATAATCGTTTGATTAGTGGTAAAATAGATTATAAATGGAATGATAAAGTTCGTTCTAGTCTTCAACTTGGTTTAAATGATGTATTAGTTAAAACAACACGTTTTGTACCAAAAGGCGGTGCAAACCCTGCTTCACCTTCAAAAGGAGCAAGGGATAGATGGCATAGAGAAAAAGACATCATCACAATAGATTTCAAAACTAATGCAAACTATAATATTTCAGAAAGACTTGTTTCATCTACTGTTGTTGGAGCTCAGAGTTTTACAGAAGTAACGAATCAACAGCAGGTATCTGTTTCAAATTTTCCAGCCGCTGCATTAAGTACTTTGCGTGGTGGTGCATCAGTAAGCAATGTTGATGAGTTTGAAGAAACAGTAATTAATGCTGGTGTCTTTTTTCAAGAACAATTAGGTCTAGATGATCGTTTGTTTTTGACACTTGGAATGAGAATGGATGGAAATTCAGCATTTGGCGAAGATTTTGGTTTTGAATCATATCCAAAAGCCGGTTTGTCTTGGATTATATCTGAAGAACCCTTCTGGAGTTTTAATGCAATAAATCAATTTAGAATTAGAGCAGCCTTTGGTACTTCAGGATTGCAACCTGGAGCTTTTGATGCTCAGCGAACTTGGCGTCCTGCTTCAGGGATCGAAAATCAAGGAGCTGTATTGCCATTAAATTTAGGCAATAAAGATTTAAAGCCTGAACGCTCTCAAGAAATAGAGTTTGGAGCAGAATTCACAGCTTTTAATGATCTTTTAGGTATTGAAGCTGTTTATTACACGCAGAAAACCACCGATGCATTATTACCAGTTGCCTTATCACCATCATTGGGATTTCAACAAGCTCAATTAACTAATATTGGTGGTATGGAATCAAATGGTATTGAATTAAGTGGTAATTGGACTGTATTTAGAAAGAATGCATTTTCTGTCAAGCTTAATGGTTCTTATTCAAAGGTAGACCAGAAAGTAACAGATATGGGTGGCGTGGCACCCTTTCGTATAGAAGGTCGTCGTCGTTGGAGTCAAATTAAAGAAGGTTATCAGCCTGGTGCTATTATAGCTCCTGTACATGATCCAGCTAAACCTTGGTCAACAAGTGTACCTATTGATCAAGTGACACACCGTTCACAGATTTATCCAAACTTCAAGAAAGATGCAAATGGTGATGATGCCTTAGAGTTCATAGGGAATTCATCGCCTACCTATACTTATACATTTGGTAGTACGATAAAATTTAATAAGAGCTTTTCGCTTAAAGCATTATTTCGTGGTGAGGGAGACTTTTTAATATCACGGGAGTCTGAGCTTATTAGGCAAAATTTAGGTTATAATAAAACAGCCGCAGATTTAGCTTATGCATTAGATCCAGCAAATAATGTTTCACTTGATGAACGTAAGAAACATATTGAGAGTTATGGAAATAGACATCCTAATGTTTTTAGTGACTGGATGGAAGCAGGTGATTATCTTAAATTCCAAGAACTTTCACTTATTTGGCAAGTTCCAAGTAATTTTACGGGCAAGTTAGGTGTGAAAGCTGCTACTGTATCTTTTAATGCAAGGAATTTGCATATTTTCACTGACTTTGGTGGCTACATCGATCCAGGTGGCGGTCGTGGGTCACGTAGTGAATTTTTACAAAATATTGACTACATGTCGGGTCCAAGTCCAATTTTCTATGGTATATCAATTAATACAACTTTTTAATTAGAGGTTATAATTATGGAAAATAAACATTATAATATTGATTTTCTTAAGAGGAATAAAATGAAAAAAGAAATTAAAAATAAAACAACATATGGTGCGTTTTTATTAAGCACATTTGCAATGATACTAATATCTTGTACAGATTTTGAAGTTGATAACCCTACAAATATTCTAGATGGAGACCTTAGTGATAAGGGTATGGCTAATGCGCTTGGTAATACACCAGAAGTTGCAGTTGCGGCTGCCCTTGATGATGCAATCGTTTGGTCTGCAGCATGCTCAGATGAAGGGTTTTTATCTGGGTCGGGAACTTTTAGAATTATGATTGACGAAGGATATATGGATGGCTACAATCAGCAATATGATCTTTTATATGATGCACTAGCTTCAGCTAGATGGATTGCGGAAGATGCAACGACTCGTTTATTAGAATTAGTAGATAATCCAAACGCAGATGAACGTGTAGCAAACGGTTATTTTTGGGGAGGTATTGCTCGATTAACCTTAGCTGATCATTTTAACGAAGTTGTTATAGATGGTCAAGCACCTATAACACCTGTGCAAGCAACTCAATCAGCTATTGAAAAATTTGAATCAGCAGCTACTATTGCAGCCGCTGCGGGTAATACATCACTTGCTGCTGCCTCACATGGTGCGATTGCACGTGCATATCGTTCACTTTACTGGGATGAAAAATGGGATAGCTCGAAAGATGATATGAATACATTTAAAAAAGCGAGCGATGCAGCAAAGGCAGCTTTAGCAATATCTGGATCATATGTAGAGTATGCAAATTATGCACCTCCAGGTGCGTCAAACTTTGTTTATGAATCTGTCAATGCATCACGTTATAATAGAATGGATCCTAAATATGCCTATATGAAAGACCCTGTAACTGGCGAAATAGATCCTAGAATTATACATGGACCCAAAGTAAATAATTCACCAAGAACAGGTGACCCAGTTTATCTTATTACAAAATATCCTAATGAAGGTGCGGATATTCCAGTTAGCCGTGCTGATGAAGCTAGATTGATTATTGCTGAATATGCAGCCATGACAAGTGATTTATCTACGGCCGTTAGCATGATTAATGACGTTCGCGCTAATAATGGTTTAACAGCTTTCTCAAGCACTGACCAAGCTGAAATATTAACTCAGCTAAAGTATGAACGTTCGGTCGAACTTTGGTATGAAGGTCGTCGCTGGCAGGATATGCGTTATTATGAAATTATACCAAATCGTTGGGCCGAAGTTAATAAAACTAAGGGCATACACCGCAGATGGCCAGTATCCCAACTTGAAAAAGATAATATGAAATAATGAATATAAAAAAATATTGTTAAGATAAAATAGGGTAGGTCTACTATATGGTTTACCCTATTTTTTTGCTTCTAATTTATGAAAATAAGACTTAACTAATAGTTATATGAAAGAAAATAAAATGAATAAAATAAAAGATAATAAACTCAAACAATATATTTTAGAATTTGTTAAATATTCACTTTTGGTAATTTTCCTTATACCGACATATGCTCAAGAACTAAGTAGTAAAAAGAAAAAAGAAATAATTAATATTTCTAAACTATCATCAAAAGGACCTAATGCTGCACCAGACAGGAAAAAGAATGAAGGGAAAGGTCCTTATAAAAGATTAGTAATTAGAGGTGGGACTGTAATTGATGGTACTGGTGGTCCACCTAGAGGACCAATGGATATTGTTATTGAAAATAATAAGATTGTTAGTGTACAAAGTGTTGGATATCCAGGTATCCCTATTAATGAATCCAAACGACCTAAAAAAGGTGATTATGAAATTGATGCTTCTGGCAAGTACATTTTACCTGGATTTGTAGATCTTCATATTCATAGTGGAAATCAGTTTAAAGCACCTGAAGCAGAATATACTTATAAATTATGGATGGCTCATGGTATTACGACTATAAGAGGCGTTGCTCTTGGTCCAACTGAATGGGCACTTAAAGAAAAAGAAAGAAGTGCAAAGAATGAAATTGTAGCACCACGGATTTATGTTTATGATAGACCAGGAAATGGAGCAGACTGGAAAGGTGGCCCTATCAATGACCCTGAAACGGCCAAGAAATGGGTTCGTTATGCAAAAGGAAAAGGAATAGATGGCTTAAAGCTAACAGCACCAAGACCTCAAATAATGAAAGCTTTATTGGATGAAGCAAACAAAAATAAAATGGGTTCAGTTGCCCATTTAGCTCAAATAGGTGTAGCACAAATGAATCTTATTGATGCAGCCCGCTTAGGCTTGCGAAATCAAACTCATTTTTATGGATTATTTGAAGCACTATACAAAGACAATGATGTTCAACCTTGGCCTTATGATATGAATTATAATAATGAACAACATCGGTTTGGCCAAGTTGGGAGACAGTGGAATTTAATTCATGAAAGAGGCTCTCCAGAGTGGAAAGCACTAATAAACGAATTGTTAGAGTATAATTTTATCATTGATCCTACAATGACTGCTTATATAGCTACTAGAGACGTAATGCGTGCTCAAACTGCTGTATGGCATGAAAAGTACACACTACCTTCACTTTGGGATTATTACATCCCTAGTAGATATAACCATGGTGCTTACTATTTTGACTGGACAACTGCAGACGAAGTTGCATGGAAAAACTTTTACAGAGTTTGGATGTCTTTTTTAAATGATTATAAAAATGCAGGCGGAAGGGTAACGGTTAGTTCAGATGCTGGCTATACATATAATCTGTTTGGGTTTTCTTCAGTGGAAGAAATGGAATTATTACAGGAAGCAGGATTTCACCCCCTTGAAGTATTTAGGGGCGCAACTAAACATGGTGCTGAGGCTATTTTTGAGCCTAAAGGCGAAGATATCAAATTTGGTGTTATACGTGCCGGATTGCTTGCTGATCTGATTATAATAGGTGAAAACCCTGTTGAAAATATAAAAGTATTATATGGTACTGGTGCAGTCCGCTTAAATAATGATACGGCTGAAGCTGAACTAGTTGGAGGTGTTGAATACACAATTAAAGATGGTATAATTTATGATGCAAAGCAACTATTAAAAGATGTTGAAATGATGGTTAAAAAACAAAAAAGAGAAAGAGGCGAATTAAAACAAGTAAATTGGAAAAAATAACAAATAATCATTTTTCTAATTTTATCTTTGGGTTATTTAATGCTCATTTTTTCTAGCTATTTTTTCAAGGATTTAATGAAGAATAAAGATTTATTTGAAAAGCGAACTAGTTATTTCACGATAGGAATTATTGCCTTTGTAACTAATTTTTTTGATACTCTAGGCATTGGTGTATTTATTAGGTATCTCTCCAACAGTTTCCTGCCTAATTATGATGGATTCTTCATCTTTTCTCTTCCGCGGCATCAATAGGTTAAATAAGAGAAGAAGCATATAATCCTAAGGCCTAATTATCTATCACTGTAAGTGGAATTAGCGCAGTCTTGATTACAGCATTTATCGTGAAATCAATGTATCTTTATTTTTTATCATGGCTTGTAATTATTTACACCATTTACTTTACTAGTCAAATCTTTTAAAGATTCTAATTAAATTAGTTTTCAGCATTTTATAATAAAAAATGATTTAATTAGAAGTTATCTTAATTTTTTAATTCAATATAAGATTTTATTAAAGAAAGAAATAATATGAAGCCACAATGGAAAGGCATTTATCCTGCCTTAACAACAAAATTTACTGATGATTACAGAGTTGATATACCTTCGTGCATTAATAATGTTGAAGCGCAAATTAATGCAGGTATTCATGGTTGTGTTATTGCTGGAAGTTTAGGAGAAGCAAGCACACTCACACAAAATGAAAAAATATTAATTTTAAAAGAAATATTAAATTATGTAAATGGAAGAATCCCTGTTATAATGAACATTGCAGAACAGTCAACTGTAGCAGCAGTGCAAGCTGCGCAAAATGCACAAGAGACAGGTGCAGATGGTTTAATGATGTTACCTCCAATGAGATATGTTTCAGATGATAGAGAAACGATTGAGTTTTATAAAGCTGTAGCAAGCTCCTGTGATTTACCAATTATGACCTATAATAATCCACATGATTATAAGATTGAGATTACAATACCAATGTTTGAAGAATTATTAAAGATAGAGAATATTGAAGCTACTAAAGAGTCTACTAGAGACGTGACCAATGTCACTCGAATGCGAAATGCCTTTGGAGATGATATTAAAGTTCTATGCGGGGTAGATACCTTAGCTTTGGAAGAACTCGCATTAGGTGCTGATGGTTGGGTAGCTGGACTAGTAGATGCTTTTCCTCGTGAGACTGTAGTTATTTATGAATTGGTGAAACAAAATAGAATTTCAGAAGCGACTGAAATATATCGATGGTTTATGCCTCTACTTGAATTAGACATTCATCCAAAGTTAGTTCAGAATATTAAACTTGCTGAAGTAGCAACTGGAATTGGAACAGAACACGTACGTCCGCCAAGACTACCTTTGATAGGAAAAGAAAGAGATTTTGTTCAAGGTGTTATTGATAAGGCGCTTGCTAATCGCCCTGAGATGCCAAATATATAGAATGGAATATAAAATGATTGAAAAAAATATTATTGGGTTTTCAATTAGTAATAAAGGAGACTCATATACTCAAGGTTTTAATCCAAAAACAGGAAAACCTCTTGATGGAAATTTTAGTAATGCAAATTCTGAAGAAGTTAATTTTGCAGTTGAAAAAGCTAAGGAAGCTTTTGAAGAATACAGAAATATTTCAGGAAAACAAAAGGCATTTTTTTTAAATGCTATAGCAGATGAAATAGAAAACCTTGGAGAAATATTAATTGAACGCTGTTGTCAAGAATCAGGACTCCCGAATGCGCGTGTAATTGGCGAGAGAGGAAGAACTTTAGGGCAACTAAGAATGTTTGCTAATCTTGTATTGGAAGGTTCATGGTTAGAAGCAACAATTGAAACTGCTGATTTAGAACGAGAGCCAATTCCTAAGCCTGATATTAGAAGAATGTTAGTTCCAATGGGACCAGTAGTTATTTTTGCTGCAAGTAATTTTCCTCTCGCATTTTCTACCGCAGGGGGAGATACAGCATCTGCTTTAGCAGGAGGAAATCCAGTAATAGTTAAAGCTCACAGTGCACATCCTGGAACCAGTGCACTTGTTGGTTCAGCTATTATGGAAGCAGCACAGAAAACTAATATGCCAGATGGTGTTTTTTCATTATTACATGGTTCTGGAAAAGTAGTTGGCCAGAGTCTAATTAGTCATTCTGGAGTCAAAGCAGCAGGTTTTACAGGTTCTCAAAAAGCTGGTAGAATTTTATTTGATCTAGCAAATCAAAGGAAAGATCCCATTCCTTTTTTTGCTGAAATGGGCAGTGTTAATCCAGTCTTATTATTACCGAATTCTTTAAATACTAAGACTGCTGAAATGTTATCGAATTCTATTACAATGGGAGCAGGACAATTTTGTACTAATCCAGGATTATTAATAACACTTGAAAATGATTTACTTGAACAATTTATTATTGACCTAGTATCAGCATTAGAGGAAATTAATCCCGGTGTTATGTTAACTGAAAAAATTTGCAAGTCATATTACAATGACTTGGATTTATCTCTATCTAACCAAGATGTTAAAGTGGAATCAAAATTAACAGATAATAATGGTTTAAATAATGCTGCCTCAGTTCTTGTATCTGTCACAGGAGAATCTTTTTTAAAAGAGCCTAAGCTAGCAGATGAAGTTTTTGGTCCTTATAGTATGATAGTAAAGTGTAAAAATGAGGATGAAGTGAATGATGTCCTTTCAAGCTTAAATGGTCAATTAACAGGAACAGTATTTGGCTCAAAAGAGGAAATACATAGTTTTACCAAATCAATTCATACTTTAGAAAAAAGAGTTGGTCGTTTAATTTTTAATGGTGTACCTACAGGAGTAGAAGTCTCTTCAAGTATGCAACACGGTGGACCCTATCCAGCATCTTCAGATTCACGTTTTACATCGGTTGGAACAATGGCCATTAAACGTTTCGTACGTCCTATAGCTTTCCAATCGTGGCCTCAAAATGAATTGCCTGATGAATTAAAAAATGATAATCCATTAAATATTTGGAGATTAATGAATGGAGATTGGACAAAGGATTAATTATGTCTAAACACATTTTTGAATGTATTGATGCCCATACATGTGGTAATCCTATTCGCTTGATTAAATCAGGTGGACCAAAACTTGAAGGAAAAACTATGCTCGATAAACGTGAGCATTTTATGTCAGAATTTGGCTGGATTCTTCGCAGTTTAATGTTTGAACCTAGAGGCCATGACATTATGTCTGGAAGCTTTTTATATGAACCAAGTAGTGATGAGTTTGATATAGGAATTTTATTTATTGAAACTAGTGGTTGTTTACCAATGTGTGGACATGGCACTATTGGGACTGTAACAATGATGATTCAAGAAGGGTTAGTTAAGCCAAAAACAGAAGGTGTTGTTGTACTTGAAACTCCAGCCGGAAGAGTAGATGCATATTATACATTAAAAGGAAATAAAGTTTCTTCAGTTAAGATTATTAATATCCCCTCTTTTCTATATGCTCCAAATTTAAAAATTAAATCATCTTTTCTTGGTGAGATTAATATTGATGTATCATATGGTGGAAATTTTTACGCTATAGTTGATATTCAAAAAAATTTCCCGGGTATTGATTCTTTTACAGCAGGTGATCTAGGAGCCTTTAGTAGAGAAATACGTATAAAAATTAATGAAAAATATAAGTTTGAACATCCTGAAGATAGTAGAATAAATAAATGTATTCATGTTTTATGGAGTGGAAATCCAACTAAACCTGAATCAACAGCTAGAAATGCTGTTTTTTATGGAGAAAAAGCCATTGATCGATCTCCTTGTGGCACAGGAACTTCTGCTCGAATGGCTCAATGGTATACTCAAAATAAAATGGATAAAAATGATACGTTCATTCATGAAAGTATTATTGGAAGTCAATTTACAGGAAGAATTGAAGAAATTGTTAAAGTAGCTGATTATGATGCTATCATCCCAAGTATTGAAGGTTGGGCAAAGGTTTATGGCTATAATAAAATTATTGTTGATAGTGAGGATGATCCCTATGCTCATGGGTTTCAGGTAATTTAACTTTGCCTCATTCTGATATAGTTATTATAGGAGGTGGAGCAATTGGTCTATCATCAGCCTATTATCTTAATCAAAAAGGTTTTGATGTAACAATATTAGATAGTAATGACAAAAATCTATATAATTCCTGTTCTTGGGGTAGTTCAGGAATGATTGTTCCAAGTCACATAGTTCCATTAGCAGCACCAGGTGTTATTAAACAAGGATTAAAATGGCTTCTAGATCCAGAAAGTCCTTTTTCAATTGAATTTAAACCTTCAATTGAAATGATATCTTGGCTCTTAAAATTTCGAAAAGCCGCAAATAAAAAACATGTCAAACAAGCAGCTGACTTGCTTAGGAACCTAAGTATGGATAGTCGTTCACTTTATAAGAAATTAAATGAACAAATAGATTTTGAGTTTGAGACTAAAGGCATTTTAATGCTATGTAAAGGCGAAAAAACACTTAAAGAAGAAATAGCTGTATCCGTAATGGCTCAAGATATTGGAATGAAAGCAAAAAATTTAAACCCTGCAGAAATCAATAAGCTGGAGACAGGGATGAAGACGGAAATAGCAGGAGGTGTATATTACCCTTCAGATGCACATTTTAATCCTGGACTATATTTATCTTCAATGAAAAAAATTCTTATTAATTCAGGTGTAAAAATTTTTCATAAAACTAAGGTTCATTCAATAAATATAGATAAAGAGAAAATTACTTCTGTAAATACAGAACATGACAATTGGAAAGCAAAGAAATTTATTTTATGTGCTGGTTCTTTTTCTTCAAAGCTTGTTAAGCAAATTAAGCTAAAAATGCCGTTAATGGGAGGCAAAGGGTATAGTATAAGTATAGATAATATTCAAAAAAAACCAGCATTACCTGCAATTTTAGTTGAAGCAAGGATTGCTTCAACACCAATGGGTAAGATATGGCGCTTGGGAGGGACTATGACAGTAACTCAAGGTTCAACAAAAATAAATAATAGAAAATTAAGTGCTATGGTTCGCAATGTTAAAAAATATTATCCAGAATACAATATCTCATCAGCTCAATCACTTAAGCCATGGGTTGGTCTTAGACCATTATCTGCTGACGGACTACCTTACATAGGTCCATTTAAAAAATATCCTAATTTAATTGCAGCTACAGGTCATGCAATGTTAGGAGTGAGCCTTGCGCCAGTAACGGGACATTTAGTATCTAACATCATTTCAGAAGAAAGTTTCGATTATGATATGAAATTATTATCTCCAGACCGGTTTAACTAATAATTACAATTAGAAAAAATAATGGCTTTAAAATTTAAAAAGAAACTACAGTATAATTTATTCTTATGGTATTTTGGATTAACTAAAGTAAGACTCATTAATTTTATTAAACCTAAAATTATTGATGTAAATGATAAAGGGGTAACCTTGTCTATGCCCTTAAATCGTCGAACAAGTAACCATGTAAAGTCAATGTATATTGGAGCAATGGTGGTTGGTGTTGATCTTGTTACAGGATTTACAGCAATGTTAAAAATAAGAGAATCTAAAAGAAATGTTATTTTGATTTTTAAAGATCTTGAGGCAAACTTCCTCAAACGTGCTGAAAGTGAAGTTCATTATATTTGCAATGAAAGTCAATCAATTGCAGCAGCAGTTGAAGAAACAATAAAAACTGGAGAAAGAGTAAATATTGCAGTACCAGTTGTTGCCATAGCGCCAGAAAGTTTTGGTGATGAACCTGTTGCTAAATTTTCAATTACTTTATCGTTAAAAGAAAAATAGTATATAGATGAATATATCTTCTGCTTATTTAATGCTTATCATTGCGGCCCTTCTTTGGAGCCTAGGTGGATTATTTATTAAATTGGTAGATCTTAGTCCAATAATCATTGCAGGTATAAGAAGTCTGGGCGCAGCGTTTGTATTTTTATTATATATTAAAAAACCGAAATGGTATTGGGGAAAATACTTTATAGCTGGAATCCTTTTTTATAGCTCTATGGTTATTCTTTATGTGGTATCTATTCGTTTAACTACAGCAGCAAATGCAATATTTTTACAATTTACAGCACCATTGTGGGTTGTAATATTTGGTTATTTTATTTTGAAAGAGACGGTATCAAAATTTGATATTTTCGCCATGTTATTTATTTTTTTAGGAATGGGATTGTTTTTTATTGATGATTTAACATTCTATGGTTTTTGGGGAAATATTATGGCTTTGGTCTCTGGTATTTGTTTTGCTTTAGTTACAGTTCTCATTCGCAAAGAAAAAGATTACGCATTTGAAATAGTTTTATTTGGAAACTTAATTACAGCTTTAATATGCTTCCCTTTTATATTGGAGGGATTTAGAGGTTCCTCAAAGTTAGATTTATTAATTATTTTTGCTTTAGGTATTTTCCAACTAGGTATCCCTTACCTTTTATACACAAAAGCACTTAAATATGTTAATGCAATTGATGCTATTTTAACTGGAATGATTGAACCAGTTTTGAATCCTATTTGGGTTTTTTTATTTATTGGAGAAGTAATCGGAGAATGGGCATTCTTTGGCGGATTAATGGTCTTAACTGGTTCATTAGGAAGAGCATACTTTAAGCAAAGGATAGAGGCAAAAATATTATGAAAGGAATTGTAAAAGAATATGATAAAACTAAAGGATTTGGTTTTATTTCAGGTGAAGATGGAGAGGACTACTTTGTGCATGTCTATGGGCTTGGACCAAAATTAAAAAATTTTGGTCTTCGAGTAGGTCAAAAGGTAGTCTTTGATATTGACTTTGATATGAAAGGTGATAAAGCAGTTAATGTTAGACCAGTTTAAAAGTTTTTGTATCTGTAATAAATTCTCTAATTAATGGAGTAATCTTAATAGGTATCTTGTGTGCAGCATCATATGTTTTTAAGAAAACAGGATTTTTCCTTTCTTTTAATATTGAGTTAGATGTAATACTTGCACTTACTGGAATAATTTCATCTTGATTGCCATGAAGTAATAATACGGGCGTTCCTTTGCTTTCTTTAGTTCCTTCAGACTCAATCATTTTTTTAAACTTAATGAACCCAGCAATAGATATTATTCCTCCAATTGGATAGGGTAGTCTTAGTGAAAATTCCAATGCTAAACATGCTCCTTGAGAAAATCCAATCAAATATATATCTTCATTAGTAAATCCATCAGAATTTACCTTTTTTATTAGGTTACTTAATCCAGATATAGTTTTTTCATACTCCCAACCTTTTTCATCTGAACCTTGAAACCAAGTATACCCTTTTCCTGATTCAGATTGATATGGCGCTCTAGGAAAATACCATTTTGATTGATCTAGGTTAACTATTTTTGCTACCTGTTCAAATACAAACTCATTCCCTTTCCAACCATGTAATCCAATTAGGGCCTTATTGGGCTCATTACTCTTATTAATTATTCGTGTAATTAGTTCAGATTTCACAACAACAATCATCCAGTATTTTTACCGAACTTAAAATAAGATCATCTTGATAAATATTCCCCTGTATACATGTTCCAATATCTATCCCATCTATTTTTGCAAGGCCTTCAAATTTCATTAGATCATTTTGACTAACTTTAAATGTTGTAGAGCCATTAAATAAATCTCCACAATTATCACAGGTTGATCCTTTATCGCATGATGATAAGATAAAAAATGAACATAAAATAAATAAAAAGCCTTTCAAATTATTCTCCGAAATTTGCTTCTGCAGTTAATATCCATTTAGCATTACCTGGGGATCTACTTGGGTCCAATCGATAGAGTTCACCGGTTGATGTGTCTAGCATGTAATGCCAGTGAGTTCTTTCAATTTGAAAAGATTGGAGTTGATATCTTCCAGCAGCTTTATCTTTTCCAAGCTGATCTTTTACATAAGTATCAAGTTCTCCCATAATAGCTACTAAACTATCATCTTTAGCCTGAGTAGCACCAATGAAAGTATTTATCATCATAGCAAACAGAGCTCCAGTTAATATACCACTAATATATCGTTTCATTATAGACTCCTTATCTAAGAACCGATTGTACGGTTAGCTTCATAATCATCCATACGCTTAAGAAAATCATTTTCATCTTCTGCTTGAAGCAATGGACTTAAAGAAATATTTTCACTAAGAGAAATGCACATTTTAGGGCCATAGTCATGCCCAGGGTAAATTATGGTATCATGAGGAAGGTTTAATATTATATCATAGATAGATTTATATAAATCTCTAGTATTACTCCCTTTGCTTATTGTACGACCTGTCCTTCCAACAAATAGCGTGTCACCTGTAAATAAAATTTCGTCTAAAAGGTAACAAACTGAATCATTATAATGTCCTGGAGTGTAAAGTATCTCAAGACTTAATTGACCTACAGTTACAATATCTCCATTCTTAATTGGTTTAATATAATTACAATTAATTTTATCTTTTGATTCTTTATAAATCATAGATACTAAATTTGGATATTTTTCAACATATTCATCTAAATAAGCAATATGGTCACCATGAGAATGTGTAATAAAAAGTGCAATTAAACCTTTAGGTTTAATGAAAGACTTAATCTTTTCTAAAGGTACGGAAGCATCAACTAAAAATTGATTTCCTGTACGCATACAAGTAACTAAATAGGTAAGGTTATCATCATAACCCCCCTTAAACGATCGAATTGAATAATCTGATTCTGCCATACTACTTTAAATTTAAATCTCTTTTTGGAACAAATTTTAGTCTGTTATATTTAACTACTATATAATCAATTATTGGAGTCATTATGGAAACAAAACAAATTGCAACATATCTTATCATTGCTGGTGCAGTGATATTGGTATTGAAATTTATTAATGCTATCATTAGTTTTATTTTAAGTGATTTTTTATTGGGATTAGGAACTATTCTTCTTATTGCTGGTGCAGTTCTACTTTCTATGAAATTCATTAAAGAAAACAAAGATGACGCTAAAGATGAGCCATTCAGAGGCATTGATCAATGAAAATTAGTACTACAGAATCAATCTCTGGGTATCAAATTACTGAAAATTTAGGTACTGTAATTGGTAATACTATTAGAGCAAGACATGTTGGTAAAGATATTATGGCTGTATTTAGAACTTTTGTTGGTGGTGAAGTAAAGGAATATACAGGCATGATGGCTGAATCAAGAGAGCAAGCACTTATGCGAATGAAAGCAAAAGCAAGTGAAGTAGGTGCTAATGCTGTTATTGGCATTCGTTTTCAAACCTCTATGATACTTCAAGGTACTGCTGAGTTACTAGTTTATGGAACCGCAGTAAAAATTATCAAAGAATAGGATGCTAATTTTTATTCTTTTCTGAATCCCAATAATCATCTTTCATTAGAATATTAAAATCTTTTTGCTGTTTTTCGAGTCTATCAGAAAGAACTTTAAAAACTTCTATTTGTTGATTAGTGGGTTTAAAGTCTGCTCCAAATCGAGTTAGATCACTGCCAAGTGCAGCTAACCGTCCATAAATTTTATTTGGATTGCGAAATGCATCTTCTCTAGCTCCTGTAAGTTTAACATCAAATAAATGGCTTTCAATTTCATAAAGTCTCATATCCATATCTCGTGCTGCTTTTTCTTCTTTTTTGGATGAAAAATTATTTTGTAATGAATATCGTAATTCTTCAATTTTATTTATTAGAGTAACATTTTCATTTATTGTTTCTCTTAGATTAAGTAAAAAATTAAACTGTGCTTTTATATCTCTTATAGTTCCAGTTGTATTTGGATCTTTTAAAACATTAAATGTTTGTTTAATTATATTGTCATCTATTTGAAGAACCGCAATGTATTTGCCTGGTATTACTTTAGGACCAAGTTTTCCACCATTTACATCTAGATCCCATGTTCTAAGTTGTCGCCAACCATCCTTATTATATGTAACCCAATCAATTCCCAATGGGTCAACACGAAGTTTTGCTGTAATCGTTTTTTCATAACGTAAATCCCACATTATTCGATTGACGCCTGTTGAAATTTTAGTAGGTATAATTTTTCTTATCTCATTATTATTCATATCGTGAATTGAAATAATAATTTCCTTTGAGGTTGTATCGGGTAAGAAAAAATCGATATTTGCACCATAAGCAGGGTTTTGCCCTCTAATTAAACTTGTTCCATCATTTTTCATACTTTGGATATTTTGAAATCGATAAGCATCTTGAATTGGCATTAGAACTATTTTTTCTTTATTTGATGATGCTAATTCTCTAAATGGACTGATATCATCTAATATATATATTCCTCTTCCATAGGTTCCAACAACCATATCGTCAAAATGCTCTTGAAGGCTTATCCAATAAACTGGAGCAGGTGGTAGGTTGTTATTGATTTTCGACCAATTATTACCATCATCAACTGATAGATATAAAGCATTATCTGTACCAGCATAAAGTATACCTGGCATCTTATGATCTTCTCTTACAACATGAACAAAACTTGAATATGACTTTGGTATATTCTTGGAAATATGTTTCCATGTTTTACCATAATCTTCTGTCTTATATATATAAGGATCAAAATTTCCCATTTGATGTAAATCTACACTAATATATGCCGTACCTTCATTATGTTGAGAAGCTTCAATATTAGATATAGTTCCCCAGGGTGGCATTTCAATATTACTGGTGAGATTTATCCAATTACGTCCACCATTTTTAGTTAAGTGGAGTTGTCCATCATTGCTTCCTACCCATATTAGACCTTGTTTTATGGGGGATTCAGTTATTGCAAAAAGTACTGAACCATCGAAAGTCATTAAATTATCAATTGCAATTCCGCCAGAACTTTTCTGATGACTTTTTAAATTTAATGTAAGGTCAGGCGAAATCACTTCCCAACTTTGGCCAAAATCAGATGAGCGATGAACATATTGACTCCCAACATAAACATTATGTTTTTTATGTTTTGATACATGAATTGGGAATGTCCAATGCCATCTATATTTTAAATCTTTAGGTTCCCATCCATAGGAGGCTTCAGGCCAAACTCGAACATTTCTTGCATGACCAGTTCTTACATCATAGACTTCTAATCCACCATCATAGCAACCAGACCAAATAATATTATTATCATTTGGATCAGGTATACCAAATCCAGATTCACAGCCACCAAACGCACGCCAATGACCGAGGTTGATGCCATACTCTAGACTATTACTTGGACCTCTATATGAGTAACCATCTTGACGATTCCCATATACATTATAAGGAATTTGGTCATCAACATGAGCATGATACATTTGAGCAATAGGTAAGACAACTCGTTTAAATGTTTTACCATCATTTGTAATTGAGGCACATCCATCATGTGCTACCATTATTCTATTACCATCCTCGGGGTCTATCCAAATATCGTGATTATCTCCTCCTGCACGATAACCCGATTTGATAGTTTTTCCACCATCTTCTGAAATACTGAATTGTACATTTAATACATATATTTTTTCTGGATTATCTGGTGCTACTGCCAATCTCATATAATACGGTGCTCGTTCAGCTAAAGTGTGATTTCTTGAAATTAGTTTCCATGATTTACCACCATTATCTGTACGATAAAGTCCTGGGTGAGCTTCTTCGCATAGTGCATACATAGTTTTTGGATTACTTTGTGAAATTGCAATTGCAATTTTTCCCACGGGCTTACCTTTGCCACCTGGTAAGCCATTCTTATCCTGTCTTTCCCAAGAATTTCCACCATCTCTAGTAATGAAAACACCACCAGACTCACCACCACTGTTTAATCCCCATGTATTAATGTTAATTTGCCACATACTTGCAATTAAGAAATCAGGGTTGTTGCGATCAATTGCAATATCAATTCCTCCTGTATTCTCATCAATGAATAAAACTTGTTCCCAAGTTTTCCCACCATTAGTTGTTCGATAAATACCTCTTTCTTTTTGAGGACCATACGTATGGCCGAGAGCAGCAACAAAAATTATATTATCATTATTTGGATGAATAACAACTCGTGCAATACGAGCAGTTTTTTCTAAGCCCATATTTTTCCAAGTGTCACCACCGTCAATTGATTTATAAATTCCATCACCAATTGCATGTGCAGGTCTAATAATAAAAGTTTCACCTGTCCCTGCCCATAAAATATTTGGGTTTTTTTGTGAAATAGCTAAAGCGCTAACTGATGAAACATTTTGGTCATCAAAAATAGGTTCCCATGAAATTCCATTATTTTTTGTTCTAAAGAGACCTCCTGATGCAGCACCTATATAATAAGTATTATGATCCGATGAAACTCCTGTAACAGAAATTGCGCGATTTCCATCAGGTCCAATAAATCGGAACTTCATATTATTATAATGACTTGGATCAATGCTTTGAGCAGATATTATAGAAATTAGAAATATTAATAAATGGAATAACCTATTCATTTCAACCTCCTTTAGAAAAGATAGTAAGGTAAATATACGTTAAAGTTTTTTTTGTAAGTTGAAATTTGTACCCCGGACAGGATTCGAACCTGTGACCTACGCATTAGAAGTGCGTTGCTCTATCCAGCTGAGCTACCGGGGCAAAAAGAGTTGATAAATCGACGTGAAATTAAGTTAATAAGGTATGAGAGAATAACTCAAAAATACATATTTTTTTGTCGTCAATCTCTCCTCGAGAAAATTGTTGCTTTTTACATTGCTTAAATCGTACACTTACTGTCGAGAACTAACATTTAGTATAAAACAACCTACTAAAGGAGATCATATTATGGCTGAAGTTGTAAAATCAACTGGAGTATCAAAAGAGTCCGGTTATCTATATTACCTAGGAAAAGATGGTAATGTATGGCGTTCAAAAATGGCCCGTGCTGGAAAAGGTGGCGGCAATGCAGAAAAAGTAGCTGATGCAGGTGTTCAACGTGAATCAGGTTACTTATATTTTATTGATAAAGGTGGAAATGTTGCTCGTGCCCCAATGGCGAGAGGTAGAAAGTAATTTTTCAAATCCTCGACAAATGAGCCTCCGCTTGCGGGGGCTTTTTTGTTTCTATAACAATGATACTATTATATAATTTTATCATTTATTGATATTAAATTTCTTATCAATCCAATTAATTTTTTTATTGGCAATTCATCAAAAAGATAAGATTAAATTGAAGAGGAAAGAATTAATGAAAAAGGTTGTATTTACAATGGGATTTATTTTTGGATTTTTATTTGGACAGCAGTCGGAATTGAAAAATGTTAAAGTACTTCCATATACAAAAAAACGTGATCTTGTTAAGTATATGAAATCTGTGGTGGCATCTGAATTAGGTGTGAAGTGTAATTTTTGTCATAATTTATCTGATTATTCAAGTGATGAAAAAGGACATAAAAAAGTAGCTCGTGAAATGATGGCCATGACTATAAACGCTAATAAAACTATGAAAGATTTGAATTTTCATGAAATATCGTGTTGGGTTTGTCACAGAGGAGAAAATCATCCATTAAATCCACCAAAGAAAAAAAATTAATATGAATTTTTTTAAACACGTATTTATACTTTCTCTTTGTCTTATTATTTCAAGCTGTATTTGGCGAGGTTCTAGTGAGTCTTCATTAAGTTCAAAATCTTCTGAGTCACAAGTGGAAACAGAATCAAAAGATGAAATTATTGATGATGCAGTACAACCGAAATCATTAAATCCTATTTTTCAACTTGAATCTTTACCCGAAGGTTGGACAGTTGATCGTCACCCTGTAGCAAAATGGGGAATGAGTTTACCAACTGTAATGTCAAATATTTTAGATTCTGCTCAGTCAGTAGAATATTGGGAAGATGTAATAGAGCTCCCTACTAAATATAAACTTCCTTTAAAGCGCTCTAAAGTATTATTTCAAATAATTACTCGTTTGACTATAGAGACTGTTGAACTTCATTTTATTAATGTGGATCATATCTACAGTTCAACCAATCACGAACCTTCTCATTATATTATGAATGGTGTTGTGAGAACAATTGAGCTAAAACCTACAGGTTTTCCTCAACTAACGGCCAATGATGTAATTAAATATAAATTTCTTATGGAATACGGCACACCGAACAAATATAATGATGGTTTTCACGAATATAATAATGATGTAACAGTTTTAAAAGTTAGAGAGATGGATAAAAGTCATGTTCAAATTCAGATGAATAGTCTGGCTGTAGATAAAAAGCTTCGTGAAGCTATAGATGATATGTATTCTGAAGAAGGTATAGAGTATCAAAAAAAACTGCTCTTAAGAGCAATTGATTTTTAATTTTTTTTCTATAAAAATGAAACTTAGATATTTCTTTATTGTTTTACCAATCATTGGTGCTTCTCAAAACTTAATTGTCTCTGAAATACTTCATAAAGGTAACTCTGTTACTAAAGATTATATTATACAAAGAGAGATTCAACATAAAATTCAAATGCCATTAGATAGTGCGATTGCAATTGAGGATAAAAATCGTCTCATAAATCTAGGAATATTTGCTGATGTTCAATGGCGAGCCATTCCTCTTGAGAACATGACCATTAGATTGGAATATCAAATTGTAGAAAATAATAAATTTTTTGGTGGAAGATTTTTTGGTGGTCCAGCACCTGCATATGATGAAGAAACAGGTTGGTCTTATGGAGGAGGAGGAGCCTTAAAGAATTTTAGAGGAAGGAATGAAACAATTGCAGGTGGAATTATTCTTGGAGGAAGAAATACTTTTGGATTTTCATATCAAAACCCATGGATAACAGGTGACCATATTTCACTTGATGGAGATATAGCAAAATCAGATTTTAATCATCCCTATTTACCTTATCGATTAAAAATAAATACTGTTGAATTAAATATAGGTCGTTATTTTGGATATAATCGTAAAACGCGAATAGGGTTTGAAATAGAAGATCTAAACTTTATATCAGATTCAGTTACAATTAATTATAAGTATTTTGCACCTCAAGGTTTTTTTATTTATGATACTCGAGATATTTATGCAAATCCTACAAAAGGGTTATTATTTAAGCAGGCATTCTCAAGTAGAATTGATCTTAATGGTAAAGCTCAAAATAACTTTACTTGGTTTCAATCGTTTAGTCTATATAAACGTATAAGTGATAAAGATAATCAAAGGCCATGGATACTAGCTCTAGGAGCTAAATCTCAAATCAATTTTGGTGTGAAAGATCAACAATTTCTTGCAGCAATGGGTGAATCTGGATCGGTTAGAGGTTGGCACTATCCAAATTCACTAAATTATGATGATCCAAAACAATCATACCGTTTTGGTTTTCATAATCTAAAATCATCAATTGAACTTAGAAAAGTAATCGTTCCAAGATTTCCGATGATGAATCTCTATGAGTTTGGTGTTACAAGTGCGTTATTTATAGATTGGGGAGTCACTACCCAAGATGAATTTAGCAATCTTTTTAAGATGACTCCGATATTAGGAACTGGGTTTAGTTTGCAATTACAAATGCCTTTTGTTTCTATTTTACGTCTTGATTATGGATATGGGTATTATAAAGGTAAACAAATAGATAAAGCATTTCATTTGGCAGCCGTTCATCAGATATAAGTTATTTTTTTCTAAAAATCATTGCTTTCTCAAATCGATTTTCTTCACCACTCCTTAGTCTTTGAATATTACTTCTATGAGTAAAAGTAATAAACCATGGAATCAATAAACTAAAGACCATAAGTGAAAGTGGTGCAGGATTTACACCAAAGAAAGGTGGTAATATAAAAAGAAAAATTGGTAACGAAACAGAAGCTAAGATAGAGGCTAAAGAGACATATCCTGTCAGTATAATTGTTATTATAGCTATAGCAAGACAAAATGGAAAAGCTGTAGGGAATAGAGCAATAAGCATGCCACCTAATGTTCCAACACCTTTACCACCTTTAAACCTTGCAAAAATAGTATAAGTATGTCCTAGTACAGCAGAAAAACCACATAATATTTGTACTACACCTAAGTCTGGAATAATTTGAGCATAGTAAAATGCAGGTGCAAAAATAGCAGCTGGAAGCCACCCTTTGAATACATCAATAACAACAACAAATAAAGCAGGTTTCCATCCTAAAACCCTAAAAACATTGGTTCCACCTGCATTCCCACTACCATGCTCTCGAATATCAATTCCTTTTGTTATTCTACCAACAATAATGCTAGTTGGGGTAGAACCAATTAGGTAACTAATTATTATTAAAATAATTAAATAGAATAATTCATTCATTTATTTAAGTCATCATTTAATATTTGAATTGCAAAACATAAAACTTTAGGGCCTGCATGAACTCCTAGAGCAGGACCAACATCAGTAATGATTACATTGTCATCACCAAATTTACGAATAAGATCTTTTCTCCAATCATCTACAAATATATTCATTTGAGCATGCGAAATACCAACTCTTACTTTTTTATTTTGCGGTATTTTATTTTCAACAAATTTGCGAAACTTTTCAGATTTATTTTTATTTCCAAATGAAAGGCCTACAGGTTTTAAGCCTTCTTTCTTAAATGCTAAATAAGGATTTATTTTAAAAAAATTGGCAATTTTTTTTACAGTTGGTGAAATACGTCCTCCTTTTACAATATTATCTAAAGTATTAAGACCAACATAAAGTTGAGTATTTTCAATTGCTTGTTTTGCAATTATATTAATTTCATCAATATTTTTACCCTCAATTATAGCTTCTGCTGTTCGCATTGCAATTAACCCTGTACCAATAGAGCCACTAAATGAGTCTAAAATATTAACTGGAAAACTTGATAAAGATCTTGCGGCAGTTAAAGCAGATTGATATGTGCCACTTAATGCTTCAGGAAGATGAATTGAAACTGCAGACTCATAATGGCTTGATAAAAATTGATATTGTCTTCTAAAATCACCTGGAGAAGGTTGTGAAGTTTGAGGATGCATTGGGTTTTTTTCTAGCTCCTTCCAAAATTCATCTGAAGTTAAAGATACTTTATCTACATAATGTGTGTCCCCAAAATTGAGCCTTACAGGTATAACATGTATATTCATGTTATCAATTAGTTCATCTGGTAGATCACACCCTGAATCAACAATTATTGCAGTAGAAGAATGTGAAGAATGAGCATCTGCTTGCTGCTTAATCATATCATCAGTCTTTTCACCTTTTATTGAACCATATTCCTTGCAAAGTGAAAAGACACTATGAGGATCATCAGAATGAATATGTACTTTAGCCTTAATTTTAGTACCTGCCAATACAATACTATTACCTAAATCCATAAGGCGTTCTTGAAGTAACCTTCTGGGAATATTTTCACCTAAGATAATACACTCAGTACAGTATCGAAATTTTTCATTAGTTGTGGTAGCAACTTCTTCAAGTTCTTCAATAATTTTCAGTTCAGCTTCAGTTATTGATCCGGATTCAATAAACTCTTGTATACCGGAAAGCATGTCAACAAACCCTTGAGCTCCTGCATCTAGTACTCCTGCTTTAGCTAATACTTCTAATTGATTTGGTGTATTGTCAAGGGCCTTTTGCGCAGCTATCAATCCAGTTGAAAGTATTGATAAAAAGTCATTCGATATTTTACTAGAAGTTTCTAATGACTCACTCCATCCTCCAATTACGGATAATATTGTACCTTCTCTAGGTTTTGTAAGTGCATCATAAGAATAGTTTTTTGCGTGAGCTATAGCTTGTGAGAATTCAGCACTATTAAGTTTTTTAACATCCTTAATTCCATCCGCAAAACCAACGAAAAATTGAGCAAGTATAGCTCCTGAGTTTCCTCGTGCACCATCAAGCGCACTATCAGCGATTTTCATACTCATTTTTTTTATATCTGAATAAGCATTGTTTTGAATACCATCTTCAATTGAAGTGAGTGTATAGGCCATGTTAGTACCCGTATCTCCATCAGGAACAGGGAAAACATTAATCTTATTTAAATATTCTTGCCTAGAGACTACACGGCGCAGTCCAGCCGTTATTGATCTATAGAGTCGTATCCCATCTATATATTCAATTGCCACTTTTATTTAAGATATTTTATCTGGTAAATTTTTGCTTAGAGAAATACCAGAGTCTAATATACCTCCAGAAATAATTGCTTTTAATCCGTCTTCAACAGAGATGTCTGGATGAATGGCATCTTTTTGTGGCACTATGATAAATACTCCAGAAGTTGGATTAGGAGTTGTGGGAACAAATACATGGTAGAATGATTCTCCATTTTCATTCTTTGACTGATTTGTCACAAAACACATTGTCCATAATCCTTTTCTTGGATATTGAATAAAAACAACTTGCTCAAATGATTTAACTGTAGAGCTAGAGAAAGCACTAGTTATTTGTTTGATCGTATTATAAATAGTATTTACAAAAGGAAGCTTATCTAATATTTTTTCTCCCCAACTAAATATTGTTTTACCAAGTACATTAGTAATTAGAATACCAAGTATAAAAATAAATAGTAAAGTTAGGATAATTCCAAGTCCAGGGATTTCTATATCGACCTGTTTAAGAAGGGGTGCTGCAAAACCATCTAGAAAAATAAATAAAAATTTTAAAATCCAAAATGTAACTGCTATGGGGACTATTGCAATTAGACCTGCAAAAATTCGCCTTTTAATTGATTGAAACATTATGATTTATGTTTAGCTATTTTCATAATTACTAAATAGTACCTTCAAGGTTTAATAGAAAGTTTTTAATATTCAATCCTCCTCCATAACCACCAAGACCTCCATTGCTGGCTAAAACACGATGGCAAGGGATTACAATAGGGATTGGATTCCTGGCATTAGCTGTGCCTGCAGCTCTCACTGCTTTTGGGTTTCCAGCTTTCATAGCAATCTCTTTGTATGTTTGATATTGACCATATGGAATTGATTTTACTGCCATAAGTGCTTTATAATAAAATGGTGGCATAGTTAAATCAAGTTTAAGTTCAAAGAATTTACGATATCCTGAAAAATATTCATTTAATTGATGTGTAGCTTTTGATAATGATGAATTATTTTGAGTTATTTTCTGTCTTCCTCTATCTCTAAAAATAATTGATTCAAATTGATGTATCTTATTTTCAAAAATAATATGATTTAAACCTTTATAAGATTGAGCTAGCAATAATTTTCCAATAGGAGAATCAATAATTGTATACTCAATCATGTAAGAATTTACGTTTAAAAAAATAAATTAGTTTTTTATTTCAATCTTAATCAAATATTCATCATTCATAATTTATTAAGAACCCACCAATAATAATTAAAGCAGCTCCTACGAGCGAATTCATTGATAGTGTTTCGTTAAGAAAAATCCATCCTGATGTGATTGCAATGATTGGTGGAAAAAAAGCGATGTAGCTTAATTGACTTGCAGGTAATTGATTTAATAGCCATATATATATTCCCCATGTTACTACTGTTCCTGGAATAGCTAAGAATAATAAGGAAAAAATATTATTAGAATTAATTAGAAAAAAACTTTCCCTATCAAATATTATAGCCATTATTAAAATAATTAAGCCTGAAAAACTTAATCCAACTGCATTTAGATGAATAGAATCAACTTTTACCCCTTGTTTTTTAATATATATAGTTGGCCAACAGCCAATAACTATCGCTAGTAAAATAGCACAGATACCGATAAAAACTTTTTCTCCTCCAAATGAGCTACCATTATAAAGAAGTAGTATCGTTCCTATAAAACCAATAATCATACTAATTATTTTTTTTTGATTAAGCTTATCATTTGGAATAAAGAAATGAGCCATTATTGCAATAGTTATAGGAGATAAGCTATAGAGAATGGAACCGAGGTTTGAATAAATATATTGTGTCCCCCAATATGTTAAATAATAACAAATTGTATAATTAAATAAAGTATATACTATATATACCAAGCGAATCTTAGGAGTTAATTTGACCTTATTATTTTTAATAAAATAAATAAGCCAAAATACTGCGCCAGCAATAATAAAACGTAAAGATAAGCCCCAAAGAATAGACATCTGAGAAACATTTATTTTTAGGAATAGCCATGTGATTCCCCAGCAAATAATAATTAAACTGTAAGGACCTATAATTTTTAATGTCATATTAAACTATAAAAGGCATCTTTGCTTGTAGGCTCAAATAATAACATATAATTTCGCAGGTAATTTAACTGAAAGAAATAATGATTGACGTAAAAAACTTAATTAAAGACTTTATGCTTAATAAAAAGCAGCGAAAAGAAATGGGCGATAAATATAAAGATACTAAAATTTTACGTGCTGTAGATGATATAAGCTTTGAATGTCAGCCAGGTAGAATATTTGGCTTGCTTGGTCCAAATGGAGCTGGTAAAACAACTACTCTTAGAATGATAGCTACCATGCTTAAACCTACAGCAGGTTCAATTAATGTTGCAGGATATGATTCTGTTACTAGTGGGCAAGATGTGCGTAGTCAAATAGGTTTTATGACGGGTCAGACAGCTCTTTATGATCGTTTAACACCAAATGAAATGGCAAAATATATTGCAGACCTTCACGGAATGGATAATGCAATATTTAATAAACGAAAAGAGCATATTTTTAATATTTTAGATATGAATAGTTTCGCAGATAGAAGAATTGCCAGATTAAGTACAGGGATGAAACAAAAAACATCTATTGCTAGAACTATAATTCATGATCCGCAAGTAATGGTGTTTGATGAGCCAACTTCTGGCCTAGATGTTATGACTTCTAGAGCTATTGTAGATCTTATTCGATCCTGTAAAGAAGAAGGGAAAACCGTGATTTTTTCAACACATCGGATGGGTGAGGTCAACCAGCTATGTGATGACATAGCAATTATCTATAAAGGAAAATTGTTTTATAATAGTTCTTTTGATCAGTTTAAGTCAGAAATGACGAAACCAACGTTTGAAGAAGAATTTATTTATAGAGTGGGAGAAAAATAGTATGAAGTTTTTAGTAATTGCGAAGAAAGAGATGATTGATATAACGCGTGATAAGCGAACTTTATTTATGATGATTGCATTCCCATTGCTTTTGATGCCTGTAATGATTGGCTCAATGCTGAAGATTACAAGTTCACAAGCAAAAAAAGCATCATTAAAAGAATTAAGAGTAGCATTTATTGGAGAGGAGTTTGCACCTAATCTTTACAATGCATTTTCAAATTTGGATAAGTTGATTATTTTGGATCAGATTCCAATAGATAGTGTCCAGTCATACATTCAATCTGAATATTTGGATGCAGCAATAAATATTAATCCTAGCTATCAATCTAATTTAAATAATAACTCTCAAGCGAAGATTAGTATTTATTATAAAGGTACTGATTCATTTGGTACAGCTAAAGAACGAATTCAAATGGTTCTTAATCAATTTGAAAAAAATATCATAAAACTTCGGTTGAATAAATTAAACTTAAAACCGGATGTAGTTAATGCATATAATATAGAATTTAACGATGTTGCATCTAAGCAAGAGAGATTTGGAAAACTAGCAGGAGGTTGGTTACCTTATGTTTTTATCTTGTTTGGCTTTATGGGAGCAATGTATCCAGCGTTAGACCTAGGTGCAGGTGAAAAAGAAAGAGGGACACTCGAGACCATTTTATCTTCACCTGCAAGTAGACTTGACATTGTTTTAGGTAAATTTATCATAATTATGTCAGCAGCTTTTTTGACAGCTTTTTTAGCATTAGGAGGAATATTGATTGGTATTCAGCAAATCTCAGAAATCCCATCAGATTTACTAATACTCATAAATGAAATTTTTACAATAAAAACTATTGCACTTATTATGACATTGGTTTTACCAGTTTCCGCTTTTTTTAGTGCAGCACTTCTAGGACTTTCGATTTATGCTAAATCCTTTAAAGAAGCACAAAGTATTGTTACTCCCTTAAATATTGTAATAATCTTTCCTGCTGTAATAGGAACGTTGCCTGGTATAGAGTTAAATGCAATTACTTCATTGATCCCCATATTAAATGTTTCACTTGCATCAAAAGATATAATCGCAGGTGTTATGAATCCTGTTTACATGACTGAAGTATATCTATCGCTTTTTGGATTTGCGGCTTTATCTTTATATTGGTGTGTAAGATCATTTAATAAAGAAAGTACTATATTTAGGAACTAATGAAATTGGTTATAAAAAATAAAAAAGCCCTGATTTATTAGGGCTTTTTTTATGTTATTTATTTTTATTAGTTGCTATTTAATTGAATTCTCATGCAACTGAATCACAATTGGACTGGCAATGTAGATAGAAGAATAAGTACCTACAATCACACCAATCATCATAGCTAAAGCGAAATTATGAATGACTTCACCACCAAAAAACCATAAAATAAAAACAACTAAAAATGTTGTAAGTGATGTTACAATTGTTCTCGATAAGGATTCGTTGACACTACGGTTTACAATAGTATCATAAGATTCTTTTTTTGATGATTTTATATTCTCCCTAATACGATCAAAAATAACAATGGTATCATTCAATGAATAACCAACGATTGTAAGAAAAGCAGCAATAATAGGAAGACTAATTTCATATCCTAATAATGAAAATAAACCTAAAGTAACAAATACGTCGTGGGTTAATGCGGCTATTGCTCCTAAGGCAAACCTAAATTCAAAACGTATTGAAATATATAATAGAATTAAACCTAATGCAGAGATAATTGCCATAATTGCTTTGCCGCTCAACTCTGAACCTATTTTTGGACTAACAGTTCCTTTGCCTAAAATAAAGTCTGATTTATCCTCTGGTACCATTCCTGGGAATGAGTTGTAAAGATGGTCAACTATCTTTTGAGCGAAATTTTGAGGAGAATCATCAATATGTGGTACACGTATTAAAACTGCTCCTAAATCGCCAAAGTGCTTTATTTCTTCTCTGCTAAAATCAAAATCTTGACCATCTACACTAAGTTTCCCCATGGCTGAACGTACAGCAGTAATATCCATATCTTCATTATATTGGACAGAAACCAAAGTGCCACCTTTGAAGTCAATGCTTAACTTTGGTCCTCCATTGACCAATAGTGAGATTACACCAGAAAGTATAACCACTGCTGATATTATGAATGCAAGCTTTCTCTGCCGCATAAAATCTATATTTGTATCTTTAATAATTCTCATATGCTCAACTTATTTAAGTTTTTTCCACTGGTAAAAGAGTTAAAGATTGTTCGTGTAACAAAGATAGCAGTGAACATTGATATTAAAATTCCCCAGAATAATACTGTCGCAAAACCTTTAATTGGCCCAGTACCAAATTGCCATAGAACTAAAGCTGCAATTAAAGTAGTAACATTAGCATCAATAATAGTTGTTAATGCTCGATTATAACCGCCATCAATGGCTGCTCTCGGAGTTTTACCTTTTCGAAGCTCTTCTCTAATTCTTTCAAAAATAATAACATTAGCATCAATTGACATCCCTACAGTTAATATTAATCCAGCAATACCAGGAAGAGTTAGAGTCGCTTGAAGAGAAGCTAAGACAGCTAACACCAGAACAATATTCCAAATCAACGCAAAGTCAGCAATGCTTCCTGATACACGATAATACATAAGCATGAATATTAATACAATGATTAACCCAATAATTACAGATTGGGTTCCTCTTTTTACAGACTCAGCGCCAAGTGAAGGACCGACTACACGTTCTTCAATAATATCTACAGGAGCAGGTAAAGCACCCGCACGAAGAACAATTGCGATATCTTTAGCTTCATCAATATTAGCAAAACCTTCTATTAAAGTACCTCCGCCTGAAATTTTTTCACGAATATTAGGAGCCATGTGTACTTTATTATCTAAAACAATAGCTACCTGTCTTCCCACGTTAGAACCAGTCACAATAGACCATTTACGGGCACCATCTGAATTCATTGATAAATTAACAATTGGTTGTCCAGCTGATGTTGTGCCTTGTGGACCAAGGTTAGCTTTTGCTTCTTCTACAACACCACCAGTTAGTTCTGCTTGATCTTCAAGTAGAAATAATGAGTATACAGACTCAACATCACCATCAACAGTAGGATAATCTTGAGCTTTGTTACTAAAAACAAACTTTCCACCAACCGCAGCAAGTTTTTCTTTTACTTCAGGGAGCTCTAACATTTTTCTCAACGCATAGGAATTTTTTGCAGGTACACCAATTGTATTTCCAAGGTTACGTAACAAGCTTGAAAAAGGTTGCTCTGCAACTATGCTTGGAGTAACAGAAGATGAGTCGGTATTATTTTCGGTGCTTGATTCACCAAAAAGTTCACTTACAGATACTGTGCCATCATCTTTTTCTATGGAAGTTTTTGTATCAGCGCTATCATCTTTAACAATACTGCTAATGTCTTTATTACCTCTTAAAGTTTGATCAATTTTTACCATTAATTCATTGGTAGTGGTAATATCTTTTACAATAAAAAATTCTAGCAAAGCAGTACTCTCTAATAAGGATCGAGCTCTATCAGAATCTTGTACACCAGCGAGCTCAACTATAATACGCTGATTTCCTTGCTTTTGAATAGTGGGTTCTGCAACACCAAACTGATCAATACGGTTTTGAAGTATTTCTAATACGCGATTAATTGCATCTTCAGATTCTTCGCCTAAAGCAGTAAGTATAACTTCATTGCTTGAACCAAAATCATAATAATAACGAGAAAGCTTTAAATTATTATCATTTGAAATATTAGAAAAAAGTGCAAAGAAATCTGCTTCGGGTGATATTAGAAGTTGATCTCGAACTGAACTTAAAGCAGCCTGTAATTTGGCATCTTTATTAATGGCAAGATTCTCAACTAGTGTAGGAAGATCTACTTCAAGGACAATATACATTCCACCTTTTAAATCAAGACCTTGCTTGATAGTTCTGGATTCTAAAATTTCAAGCTTACCTTCTTCTCTAAGAGTCTCTTTTTCAGCTTCAGATAATCTTTGATATTGAATTGTAGGCCATATTGCCCAAACTGCCCAAGTTAGTACAAGAGCAATAATTAAAAATCTAGGTGTAAGTTTACTATTCATTTATTTTTAATATTATACGTTTAAAAAAGCCGAGGAATATACTCTTGGTTTATGACGAGAGCAAGAAACTAGCGTATACTTTTAAATTACTTTTAATTCTTTTCCAACCTTTATGAATGATTTTATTGCTCTATCTATATGACCTTTTTCCATTCCAGCAGAAATTTGAACACGTATTCTTGCCTCTCCTTTTGGAACTACAGGAAAAAAGAAACCAATTACATAAATGCCCTCATCTAATAGCATTGAGGCCATTTTTTGTGCAAGTACTGCATCATAAAGCATTATAGGTACAATAGGGTGGACACCTTCTTTTATGTCAAAACCTGATGAAGCCATTTCGGATCTAAAGTATAGTGTATTCTTTTCTAATTTATCACGAAGATCTGTACTAGAAGAAAGAATCTCAAAAACTTTTATACTAGCAGCAACAATTGATGGAGCAACAGTATTTGAAAATATGTAGGGTCTTGACCTTTGTCTCAGTAAGTCAATTATTTCTTTTCGACCAGTAGTAAATCCTCCTGAAGCGCCACCTAAAGCTTTACCAAGTGTAGATGTCCAGATATCAATTTTATCCATTACATCACAATATTCAGCCGAACCTCTTCCAGTTTTTCCAATGAATCCAGTGGCATGACTATCATCAACCATAACCATTGCGTCATATTTTTTTGCTAGTTCAGTTATTTGATCTAGTTTAGCAATGTATCCATCCATTGAAAAAACACCATCAGTTGCAATTAGTCTTATTCTAGAACTTTGAGATTCTATGAGTTTGGTTTTCAAATCCTCCATATCATTATTAGAATAGCGTAAACGTTTTGCTTTGGAAAGACGAATCCCATCAATTATTGATGCATGGTTTAATGAGTCTGAAATAATAGCATCTTCTTTTCCTAGTAATGTTTCAAACAATCCACCATTAGCATCAAAGCAAGAAGTATATAAAATTGTATCATCAGTCCCAAAAAAATTTGAAATTTTTCTTTCTAAATTCTTATGTATATCTTGAGTACCACAAATAAATCTAACAGAGGCCATGCCAAATCCATTGTGATCTAAGGCCTTTTTTGCCTCATTAATTATTTCATTATTATTTGCTAAACCAAGGTAATTATTAGCACAAAAATTCAATACGTCTCCACCTTCTTTTGTACTTATGTCAATGTTTTGTGATGATAAAATAGTACGTTCTTTTTTGTAGAGGCCATCTGAATGTATTTGTGAAAGGGTATCTAAATATATTTGTTTTGTATTTGACATTTTATTATTACCAATTAAGTACAATTTTGCCGCAATGACCATTTTCCATTATTTCAAATGCTTCTTGAAAATCATCAACTGGTAATTGGTGAGTTAATACATCAGAAATATTTAGACCGCTTCTTAGCATTTGGGTCATTTTATACCAAGTTTCATACATTTCACGGCCATAGATACCTTTAATATGGAGTCCTTTAAAAATAATTTCATCCCAATCAATTTGTGTTGATTCAGGAAGTAGTCCAAGAAGAGCAATATTGCCACCATGGTACATATGAGATAGCATATCTTTAAAGCCTGAAGGATTTCCTGACACTTCTAATCCCACATCAAATCCGTTGATAATATTTAGTTCTGAATAATAATCTTCAATTTTTTCTTTTGAAATATTTATAGCTTTAGTTGCTCCAAGTTTTCGAGCTAACTCTAGTCGATATTCATTTACATCTGTAATAACAATATTACGAGCTCCAACAAATTTGCAAATAGCAACAGCCATAATTCCAATTGGTCCTGCTCCAGTAATTAATACATCCTCGCCTACCATTTCATAGGAGAGTGCAGTGTGAGTTGCATTTCCAAATGGATCAAAAAAAGCAGCTATTTCAGAAGGTATATCTTTATGGATTGGCCAAACATTTGATTCAGGAATAACTAAAAATTCAGCAAAAGCTCCAGGACGTTGAATACCAACACCTATTGTTTTATGACAAATATGTCGTTTACCTGCTCGGCAATTTCGACAATAACCACATGTTATATGGCCTTCGCCTGATACTCTATCACCTTCTTTAAAATGGGTGACGCCTGGTCCAATTTCTTCAACAATTCCACAAAATTCATGACCAGTTACAAGTGGTAGTTCTAAAGTTTTTTGAGCCCAATCATTCCATTTATAAATATGTAAATCTGTTCCACATAATGCAGTATGCGTAATTTTAATTTTTACATCATTTGTTCCACATTCTGGAACTGGAACTTCCTCCATCCAAATGCCAACTTTAGGTAATTTTTTTACTAATGCTTTCATATCTCATTCTTTATTAGGAAAAGATGTGTTTATTGAACCAAAAAATATAACGGCTATTAGTTCCCATACACAAAGAAATAAAGTTAGTAATTTATAATAAGGTCTTAAGATATTATGGAAGGGAAGTTATATAATAATTATCATTTTAATTAAAGAAAGTTCAATCATGAGTATTCAAAAACAGTTTTTATGGATTAATATCATTGGTGGATTATCAGTACTTGGAGGATATATCTATGCTTTACTAGGTCATCCAGTATTAAGAGCACAAATTTGGGGTGGAGTTCCAGAAACATGGCAACCATGGATTACTATGTTTATGTTTTTTTCTGGCTTTGGTTATTGTTATGGAATGTATTATTTAATTTTCAATGAAGGTTTGAGCTTAAAGTTTTTTGGTGGTAGATATGAAGGAAGTATAATGAGAACTCTCCTAATTTTATTTCTAGTTTCTGCATCGATGTGGATCCACTCAACTTTTAATTATTTAGAGCTTCCAAATAAAAATTCATGGAATATGATTAGTATTGAACTTTGGTGTACTGCTTTATCAATGTTATTTATGACAATTGGATTGGCAACGGCAAAGGGTGTAAATAATACTAGATTTCACAAACTTTCTGTATTAGGCTTAGGAGTAATTTCATTTCATTGTCTTGTTCTTGATGCAATATTGTGGACAAGTTATTTTCCAAAGGATTTTTAATGATTAAACTAAATAAAATATTGTTTCACTTTTTTTTCTTATTCTCATTTTCATTGGCCCAAGAAAAAATTGTTCTTTTTAATGTTAATGTAATTGATGGTCTTAACTCAAGCATACAAAAAGATAAGATGATATTTATCTCAAATAGAAAAATTGAATCAATTAAGAATAGTGGATCAATACCCAAAGGATACAAAGGGATTGATTTATATGGGATGTATATACTTCCTGGTTTTATTGATGCCCATACTCATATTAGTTCGTTGAATGCTGCCAAACGCGCATTAGAATCAGGAGTAACTACAGCTAGGAGTGCAAGTACATCTAGTTTTCAAGATGTATCATTACGTGAGATGGTTAAGGCTGGGAAATTAATTGGACCTGATATGATTGCTACAGGTGTTTTTGTAACACCAAACCTTGGAGAAACAATTTTGGCAGATGTACGTCTTGCTAATCTTGCAAATGGGGTTAATAAGGAAAGTGAATTAAGAAAACTTGTTCAAATTAACGCAGATAGGGGAGTTGACTTTATCAAAACAAGAGGAACTGAGCGTGCTGGTCTACCACATACTGATCCAAGAAAACAAACTTATACTAAAAAGCAATTAAGTATTATAGTTAATGAAGCAACTAAGTTTAATATACCAGTTATGGCTCATGCGCATGGAGATGAAGGAGGCTTTGCTGCAGTTAAAGCAGGAGTAAGAAGCATTGAACATGGAACCTATTTATCAAAAAATACTTTATCTCTTATGAAAGATAAAGGTACATACTTAGTACCAACCTTTACTACGGTTGTTGACTTAACCGAACCGGGCGGAGACTATGATAACCCAATACTCTTCATTAGGGGACAACATATGCTGCCAGCTTTAGAAGCTACTATTAAAACAGCTTATAAAATGGGAGTTAAGATTGTAACTGGAGCAGACACAGGATATGGGCCCAATAGCACGACTAGAATTGGAATGGAAATAACAAATTTTGTAGATCTTGGGATGAAACCTTTAGATGCAATTAGATCAGCAACAATCATAGGAGCAGAATTATTAATGATTGCTGATAAAACTGGAACTATTGAAGTGGGGAAAGAAGCTGACCTAATTGTAGTAACTAAAAATCCCTTTAAAAATATTCGTACAATTCAAGATGTTGTTTTTGTTATGAGTAATGGTGAGGTAGCTTTAGAAAGAATACCTTTTACAAAGGAGTAAGTCATGAAGAGATTTAAGATACTATTTTATATTTTATTGAATTGTTTCATTTTTGCAAGTTCACCATTAAAAATTTTTATTTCAGTAGATATGGAAGGTATTGGTGGTATTGGAACAGCTGAAATGACACGTTCAAATGGTAAGGATTACCAACTTGGCAGAAAATTAATGACAGCCGAAGTCAATGCAGTCGTATCAGCAATAATTAAATTCAATAATGATGCTCAAATATTGGTAAATGATTCACATGGTGATATGCAAAATTTGATTCATCAAGAACTTGATCCAAAAGTAGTTTATATTCAAGGCAATAAGAAGCCATATGGTATGGTTCAAGGACTCGATGAAAGTTATGATGCGGCAATATTCATTGGATATCATGCTAGAGCGGGAACAGCTAAAGGCTTTTTAGCACATACTGGCTCTGGCGCAGTAAAAGGATTATGGTTAAATAATCGTGAGGTAGGTGAAGGTGGACTAAATACTTATTTTTCTGGAGAAATGGATGTGCCAATCATTTTAGCTGCGGGAGATGATGTATTTACAAAGCAATTTGGTAAGCTAGTCGATTGTGAATTAGTTGCAACAAAGAATGCTGTAACAGCTCAGGTTGCAAAATTAAAACATGGTACAATCGTTGAAAGGGAATTATTTGATGCAACTACGCGTGCTCTAAAAACTATAAAAAATAAAAGACCTATCAAATTAAAAAACCCAGTTGAAATAAAATTAAAATTTTCTACACCTACCCATGCAGAAATACTTCAAGCGATACCTGGAATGGAGTGGGTTGATGGTTATACTGTAAAATATAAAGCTAATAATATGGTTGAAGCATACGCACTTATTCGTCTTATGTATAAGTATGTAAAACCTTAAATTTGTAATGACAAAACTGAAAAAGACTTTAGGCTTATTTGATGGTATTGCTTTGTTAGTAGGAATAACTATTGGCGCAGGTATTTTTAAAACTCCGCAGGTTATTGCAAGCTATATAAACTCTTTTTCAATCATTATAATATTGTGGCTAAGTGTGGCTGTTTTTGTGTATGTAGGGGCATTAATATATGCAGAATTAGGTTCTCGCTTCCCTCAAACTGGTGGTGAATATGTTTATATGCAAAAAGCATTTGGACCATTTTTTGGGTTTTTATTTGGTTGGGCTCAACTTTTTATAATACGTACGAGCCCCACTGCAGCACTAAGTTTATTATCTGCTGATTACTTAGGATATTTCTTTCCCCTTGATCATTCTCAAAAAATTATTATTGCTTCTTTAATTATAATAGTTTTTGGCATTATTAATATTTTAGGCGTTAATAAAGGTAGTGCATATAATAAGTTTTCATCATCTGTTAAAATTACAGGTCTAATGTTTTTTTGTCTAATAGGGCTAATTTTAACTAGTGGCGATTTTTCAAAGCTATCAGAATCTGTCTCTCCAACGGCATCTCTAGGACCTGTAGGTAATTTAATTGCAGCAATAATGATGATAGTATTTTCTTTTTTAGGTTGGGATAGGGTTGGCTATGTTGCTGGGGAAATGAAAAATCCAAAAAAAGTTATTCCACAGTCAATGTTTTACGGAATGCTAATAGTTACAATGCTATACCTAGGGTCAAATATTTTATATCATTCAATTATTGGATTAGAAGGAATGCGTTCAAGTTCTATCGTTGCTTCTGATACAGCTATTTCTTTATTTGGGAATATTGGTGCGAGCCTTATTTCAATCATGGTAATAATTTCAGCCACTGGTAGTGTAAATGGTACAATGATGGCAACGACAAGGGTGTATTATGCAATGGCAAAAGATGGATTAATATTTAAATGGTTTGATTATATTGATCCAAAGTTTCAAACGCCTACTCACGCAATTATTGCGCATTGTATTTGGAGTATAGCATTAATTTTAATACGACAAAATTTTGAAACACTTGTGGCAGGAATGGTATTTGCAATCTTGATTTTTTATGGATTTACTACGGTGGCATTTTTCAAGTTTAGGAAAGAAAAGATTGGAAATAATGATGGATATAAATTGCCATATTTTCCATTATTACCTTCTTTATATATTTTGGGAATAATAGTTCTTGTATTTTTAAGAGCATTTTATGAACCATGGAAATCAGCCCAAGATCTTCTCTTTGTTTTATCGGGAATCCCTGTATATTTTATTTTTTTTAAAAAATAAAATATACAATAAACCAAAATTAATAGGGTATATATTGAATAAGTTTATTTATTACTTAAGTATTTTATTTGCAACTACATTGGTTGCGCAAGAGCGCCCAGAAGTAAAAGCAATCAGAACTAATTTAACTATCAAAGTTGATGGTTTATTAGATGAGGAAATTTGGGAAAATATTGAACCAATTACTCAATTTATTCAGAGATTACCACAAGATGGTGCGCAACCTACTGAAAAATCTGAAATGCGAATTATTTACGATGATAATTATCTTTATTTTGGGTTTACTTTTTTTGATAGTGAACCTGAAAAAGTTCGTGCGACTATACTTAATAGAGGTGGATGGATTCACAGAGATGATAAGTTAGAAATTGCCTTAGATACATATTTAGATAGACGGAACGCCTACCTTTTTGAAATGAACCCTTTAGGCACTCAAGACGATGCTTTAATATCAGATGAAAGTCGCCCAAGTTTAGATGAATGGGCTTGGGATGGTGTATATATAAGTCAAGGACGCGTGACAGACTTTGGATGGGTATTAGAAGTCGCTATTCCATGGAATACTTTAAGATTCCCAAGCAAAGATGATTTAACTATGGGATTAGCTGTGAAAAGATATATAAATAGAAAGAATGAAAGTGCAATTTGGCCACATATTGGCTTGGAATATAGTTCAGATGTTTATCAAGTATCTCAATATGCTAATTTGACTGGATTAAAGAATATTAAGCGTGGAAATGATATTAAGATTAAACCTTTTGGAATTATTGGCTCGCAAAAACAAATATCAGAAGATGAAACTATATCTGATAATTTGGGTAATGGTGGGGTTGACCTTTACTATGGATTAAAATCTAACTTAACACTTAATTTGACTTATAATACGGATTTTGCTCAAGTAGAATCAGATAATGCTCAAATTAACCTTACAAGGTTTAGTTTATTTTATCCTGAAAAAAGAGAATTCTTTTTAACAAGATCTAAATTGTTTGGTTTTGGAAATTCGCGTCAAACTGAAATTTTTTTTAGTCGACGGATTGGTTTAAATCAAAATGTTTTAGGTGGATCACGTATTTATGGGCAGATAGGTAAAACATCTATTGGAGCATTAAATATTCACACTCAAGCAGAAAATGGATTACCAGCAACAGCATATAGTGCTCTAAGATTAAGATCAGATATTCGTGATCGCACTACAATTGGAGCTATTGTTACAGATGTGTCAAATAAAGAAACTCAAAATTCAGTTTTTGGTTTTGATGGGCAAATGCGGTTTTGGGGAAACAGTAGTGTTTCAGCTTGGTACGGTCAAGTTCAAGATGATCAGTTTGAGAAACCTTCAGAAGCTTCAATGATTAAAGTTGATTTAAAAAATGATCGATATTTTTTTACTGCTGGCCAACATCGAGTTGACAAAGATTTTCATCCTGCTCTAGGATTTGTCCAAAGAACTGATATGGTTGGGACAGGTGCTATGATGGGGTTTACGCCAAGAGTAGGGGATGGAGAAGAACTGATTCGCCAAATGAGATATACATTATACGTTAGAGATGTTAAAAATCTTGAGGGCCTTAGTGAGACAAGTATTATAAATGGTGGAATTGATGCTATTTTTGAATCAAGAGATCGAATTGGATTGAAAATTATTCAAGAGAAAGAAAAATTATCGGATGGTTTTATTTTAGGTAATGGGTTTGAAATTCAGAAAGGTAATTATAGAGATAGAAAAATTTCACTTTCTGCTAGAACAAATCAAAGCAGAGGTATTTGGGGTAACTTTGCCATTTCAAAAGGAGATTATTTTGGTGGGAATAAAACGAGTTGGTCTAGTTCCATTGGTAAACAGTTCTCTAATCATTTAACCTTGTATGGTTCTGCAAACCAAAATATTATATTTATGTCTAATCAAGGTGAATTCACAGCAAATGTTTATGGTTTTACTGCTGAAGTTGCATTAAACCGAAAATGGTTTGGAAAAGCATTGTTGCAGTATGATAATTTTTCAAATCAACTTCAAGTATATTGTAGAATTAATTGGATTCATACTCCAGGAAGTGATTTATTTATTGTAATAAATAAACTTTATGATCTGAGTGGGGATAATTATGGATTAGTACAAAATACTCAAGTAATTAAGTTAACTTATTTATTTCAAATATAATTAACACCTTATTGTTTCAACGAACTGTATTCTACTAGATTAGATCTTTGAATTAAGTTCATTTTTATAGATTTCATTCAATGAGTAAAATTATATCATTAACAAACCAAAAAGGTGGTGTAGGTAAGACTACCTCTTCAGTTAATTTAGCAGTTAGCTTTGCAGTCTCTGAAGTAAAAACACTTTTGATTGATTTAGATCCACAATCAAACGCAACAACCGGAATTGAAGACCTGATAGAAGAGCCGAAAGGTTCTATTTATGATGCGATAATTAGGGGTTCTTCAACCAAAGATGTGATTACAAAGACAAAACTAGATTTTCTTGATATTATTACTTCAACAAGCGATCTTGTTGGAGCTGAAGTTGAATTGGTTGGGCTTATGGCTAGAGAATATCAGCTTGAGAAAGTGCTAAAATCAATAAGAAAAAAATATGATTATATTCTGATTGATTGCCCTCCTTCATTAGGCTTGTTAACTTTAAATGCACTTACATGTTCAAATTCGGTAATAATACCTATCCAGTGCGAGTATTATGCTTTGGAGGGCTTAGGGCAATTATTAAATACCGTGAGACTTGTACAGAAAAATTTAAATCCTAACCTTGAAATTGAAGGTGTTTTATTAACTATGTATGATAGTCGCCTGAACTTATCTAAACAAGTTGCAGAAGAAGTTCGTAGTTTTTTTAAAGATAAAATATTTCAAACAATCATTCAAAGGAATGTTAGATTAAGTGAAGCGCCAAGCTTTGGCAAGCCAGCTTTATTGTATGATGCTAATTCCACTGGGGCTCAAAACTATATGACACTAGTAGAGGAGATATTAAGTGATGGCAACTAAAAGATTAGGTAAAGGAATTAATGCCCTAATAAGGCCACCATCAAAACAAGCTACCTCCCCTGCAGGTGTTACTAATCTTCCAATCTCGAAAATAAAAACTAACCCTCATCAACCTAGAAAAAAATTCGATAAAAAATCTCTAGTAGAACTAGCATCTTCTATTAAAGAGAAAGGTGTTATTACTCCTATTACAGTTAAGACTGATGGTAATGGCTATATTCTTATTGCTGGAGAAAGAAGACTTCGAGCTTCTAAGTTAATTAAGAAGAGAGAAATTCCTGGATATATTATAGAATTAACTAATGATTCAGAAATGATGGAAGTAGCTTTAATTGAGAATATTCAACGTGAGAATTTGAACTCTATTGAAGAATCAGAAGCGTTTGCAGTATTACAAGGAAAGTTTGATCTTTCTCAATCAAAAATTGCACTTGCTGTAGGAAAAAGTAGATCTACAATTACTAATGCTTTAAGATTATTACAACTACCTATTCAGGTCAAAAAGAGTATTAGTGATAATAGAATTTCAGCAGGACATGGTAGGGCTATTCTAGCTATGAAGACTGAATCAAGAATGCTGGCGCTTTGGAAAATGATTATTGAGCAAAATCTTTCTGTTAGAGCAGCAGAAGCTCAAGTGAAGGATAAAACAAAAAAAATATCAAAAAAGCATAAAACAAAAATTAAACCTAAAGATGCTTCATTAAGAAAACTTGAAGATGAATTGATTGCTATATTTGGTACAAAAGTTCAACTAAATCATAAAGGGAAAAAAGGTGGAATGATTATTGTTGATTATTTTTCAGATGATGATTTAGAGAGGTTGTTAGATCTTATTAGAACAATTGAATAAATTTATATGAAGCCAAGTAGATATACATTTGTACTTATTCCTGATCATGATGGAACAAAAAAACAATTCAATCTTTCTAGAAAATTCACATTTTTGATTTTATTTACTATAATTACTTCAATGACAGTTTTTGTAATTAGTCTATTTTATTTTACCCCTAGAGTTTTAGAATTCAATGAAATAAAAAAAGAATATGATTCTCTTGTAAGTGAAAGAATGAAAGTTTTGAACCTATATAATGAACTCGAACGTTTGAAGGAAGTTGATAGGATGGTTCAAAAAGCATTGGGCATGGATATGGTTGAGAGTAAAGATGGTAATAAAGGGCTTATTAACCCTAAAGACAATAAATCTATTGACCTAGATTTAATTTATAATATCCCATCAATTTTACCTGTTGATGGAATATTAACACAAGAAATGATAGAAAAATATGATGATTTTAGCAAACAACATTTAGGTGTTGATATTGCAGTTCCTGAAAAGACACCTGTTTTAGCATCCGCTTCTGGACAAGTTATCTTTTCAGGAATGACAGAAAATCTTGGAAATCTAGTAGTATTATTTCATGGAAATGAATATTTTACGTACTATGGACACAATGCTTCAATTGATGCTAAACTGCATCAATTTGTAAGCATTGGAGATACTATTGCTAGATCTGGTAATACGGGAGAAAGCTCAGGACCTCATCTACATTTTGAAATATGGAAAGATGGTGAGGCAGTTAATCCTTTGACGTATTTTCCAAACTATAATAAATCAAATATGAGTGTTGAATAATATGGCTAGAAATGAAAATAAAGATGTACATACTATGATTGGTGCTGACGCAGTAATTCAAGGGAATATTAGTTGTAATGATGGTATTGCAGTATACGGCAAAGTTTTTGGAGATGTTACTTCCGAAGGACCAGTCCGAATAGCTCGAGGTGGTGAAGTTCATGGAAATGTTCAAGCAAGTGAATCTAATATTGGAGGTACAGTTGCAGGAAATGTAAGGGTAGAAAAGAGAGCTGTGCTTGGATCAGAATCAAATTTAAAGGGTGATTTAATTTATCGAACCTTAGTTATTGAAGAAGGTGCTCAGTTTCAAGGACACTGTGTTTTAGCAGGTAGAGAAGAATCAATAGATTCAATTAATGAACCACAAGAATCTGATCAAGATACTCAACCTGACCAATATGACTAATGAATCAGATAATTTTTTAGCTCAATCTCTAAAGCAATTTCAAAGATTTGTCCATAAAGCTGGACCCTCTGCTTCAGCTTCATATACACTATTAGCTGCGGTATTATTTTTAGGAGCGCTAGGTTTCTATGCAGATAATTATTTTAATTCATCACCAATTTTTATTCTAGTGGGTTTATCAATCGGATTAATTATTGGTTTTTATGAATTAGCTAAATCTGTTTTTAAAAAATGAAAACCATCTTTTATTTTGTTTTAATAGGGGTAGGACTTTTTGGATTATCGGCTGGAATTAATCCTGAATACATTCGGGAATTATTTTGGGGTATTCTATTACCTTGGCTAGTAGTTTTAGTTGAATTATTTTTTGTTTATAAGGCAAAAGAAAAAAAATCTCAATTGACGACAAAAGTTCTGTTAGTAGGGTTTGTAAGTAAGATGTTTCTTTTTGCTATTTATTTATCTTTAATTATTTACTTTTATTCTTTTACTCCATTACCATTTGTTATTAGTTTTTCGGGCTCATTTATAGTGTTTCATACACTGGAAGCAATAGTATTAAAATCACTTTTTCAATCTTAAAAAATATTAGAAGAAAATAATGATCTTAAGCGGTGAAAAACCCACTGGGTCTAGTGTAATGGACCAAGTTGGTGAAAATATTATTCATCATGTTTCTAATTCAGACATAAAGCACCCAATAGTGCATTTGCCGAATTTATTTGGTATTGATATGTCTGTCACTAAGCATGTATTAATGTTATGGATTGTTGCACTGTTGGTTTCCATTACAATTATTATTCCAGTTCGTGCATATATAAAACAAAACAATTTTATTCCAAAAGGAATGGCTAATGCCATTGAATTAATAACGCAATTTATTCGTGATTCAATTGTTGCTCCCAATGTTGGTCCAAAATGGGTAAATACATGGACACCACTCATGTTAACATTTTTCTTTTTTATTTTATTTGCTAATGGTATTGGAATGATTCCAGTTTTTGATGTTTTAGGTGCGATTAATCGTTTTGTTTTTAATGTCCCTTATGAAGCTGATCATAACTTTGTTAATGGTTTGCTGCATGGAGGTGTTACAGCAACAGGCAACTTTAATGTTACTGCCGCATTAGCAATTATTACATTTTTTAGTATAATGATTGCAGGTACAAAAGCACATGGGTTTATTAATCATTGGAAAAATTTAGTTCCTCATGGATTAGCATGGCCGATTTACATAATTTTAATTCCCATTGAATTAATGGGGTTACTAGTCAAGCCTTTTGCTTTAACAATGCGACTGGCTGCAAATATGACAGGTGGGCACATCGCTCTACTTGCACTTTTATCACTTATGGCAATTTTTGCCGAAATGTTTCATTCAGCTGCAGCTGGGATTGGTGTTGCACTTATATCAGTACCAATGGCTGCCGCTATTTCAGGATTAGAGATCATTGTTGTCATTGTTCAGGCATATGTTTTTACACTGCTTACTGCAGTATTTGTCGGAATGGCAATTAATGTTCATCATTAAAATAATAAAGAGGTAATAATAAAATGGAAGCAACTGCATTTATGCCAATAGGTTTTGGTTTGATAGTTATCGGTGCTGGTCTAGGTATTGGAAAATTCGCTTCTGCTGCTGCAGAAAGTATAGCCCGTCAGCCTGAAGCTGCAGATAAGATTACGGGTGCTGTAAACCTGCCTCTATTCCTTCTTGAAGGAGTAGCAATTTTGGCTGAGGTTTTCACATTTTTAATGTTGATACTTTAAATATATTCATTTAATCAACATAGAAGTTTGAGAGAAAAAAATGGATTCATTAGTTAAACTCGACCCAGGTCTTTTCATATGGACAATAATCACGTTTTTATTGCTTTTCTTTGTATTAGCAAAATATGCTTGGAAACCACTAATAAAAATGCTTGATGATCGTGAAGGTATGATTAGAAGTTCACTTGATGATGCTGAAAAAGCAAAATTAGAATTAGAACGTCTAAATAAAGAATCTGAAGCAATAACGGCTAAAGCACGATCAGAAGCACAAGCAATATTAGCTGAGAGTAAAACTGTTGCTGAGAAAGTAAAAGAAGATACTATTGCAAAGGCAAAAGAACAGGCAATAAAGATTAGTGATGATGCTCAAAAACAGATTCAAGTTGAAAAAGATAAAGCTATTACTGATATTAAACAGGAAGTTGTTAATCTTACACTTTCGGTTGCAGAAAAACTTATTAATAAGAATCTAAATGATGCTGATAATAAATCACTTATTGAAGAATCATTAAAAAAAGTTAAATCATATGAAGCTTGAGTCTAAAGCAAAACAATATGCTGAAGCTCTTTTTAATGTTGCTAATCAGTCCAGTTCAGAAAAAGCTGTTAGAAATTCGTTAACATTGGTTAATAGTGCTATAAAAGCCTCACCAGAGTTTCGGGCTTTTTTATTTTCTAAAAGAATAACTGAGATTCAAAAAGCTACAGCTGTTAAAGAGGCACTTGGTGTGAAGTGTCATCCAATTGTTTCAGAGTTTATTGGTTTAGTTACCGATCAAAACTTAGTTAAGCTTTTTTCTTTAATTGAGAAATCATACATTAAGATTTTTGAGAAAAAATTGAATTATCTTACTGTCATCGCTCATGTATCTTCTGAATTATCAGAAAGAGAATCTGAAGGACTAAAAGAATCATTAGAATCATCATTAGGAAAATCAATGGACCTTAGTGTAGAAGTTGATCCTAATTTAATTGGTGGTATAAAACTTCGTGTTGGAAACAAATTCATGGACGCATCGATTCAGAATCAACTGGAGAGCATGCGCCAATCATTATTAAAAGCATAGTGCATTAAAAGGAAATCATGGATATCAAAACGGATAATATAGCAAACCTACTTAAAGAACAGATTGCAAAATTTGATTTGTCAGTTGATGTGTCTGAGGTAGGTGAAGTCATTGAAGTAGGTGATGGTGTGGCTCGTGTAAGTGGCCTAGAAAATGTTATGAGCTCAGAGCTTGTTGAATTACCTAATGGTGTATTTGGCATGGCATTAAACTTAGAAGATGATAATGTTGGATTAGTATTATTTGGTGAAACAAGCCTTGTTAAAGAAGGTGATTTAGCTAAAAGAACTGGTCGTGTAGTTGAAGTACCAGTTGGAGAAGCAATGCTTGGTAGAGTTGTTAACCCACTTGGGCAGCCTATTGATGGTAAAGGCCCAATTGATACTAAAGAATATTTAGCTATAGAACGTAAAGCTCTTGGTGTAATGGCCCGTTCTCCAGTTAATCAACCTCTTCAAACAGGAATTAAAGCTGTAGATAGTATGATTCCAATTGGAAGAGGTCAACGAGAGCTAATTATTGGCGATCGTCAAACTGGAAAAACAGCAGTAGCTATTGATGCTATTATTAATCAAAAATATACTCATGAAACTGATGAACCAGTTTATTGTATTTATGTAGCTATTGGACAGAAAGCTTCTACCGTTGCAGCTATTGTTGCTGAATTAGAGGAAAATGGTGCTATGGATTACACTACAGTTGTTACGGCTAATGCCTCTGACGCTGCTCCTCTACAATATATAGCTCCATACTCAGGTTGTGCTATGGGTGAATATTTTAGAGATAATGGTAAACATGGCTTAATTGTTTATGATGATCTTTCGAAACAAGCAGTAGCTTATAGACAAATGTCTTTAGTGCTTAGAAGACCTCCCGGTCGTGAAGCATTTCCAGGAGACGTTTTTTATCTTCACAGTCGCCTATTAGAAAGATCTTCTAAATTATCATCTGATTTGGGTGGTGGCTCTTTAACCGCACTTCCTATAATTGAGACGCAGGAAGGTGACGTATCTGCATACATTCCTACAAATGTTATTTCAATTACAGATGGCCAAATATATTTAGAAAAAAATATTTTTAATTCTGGTGTTAGACCTGCGATTGATGTTGGAATATCTGTTTCTCGTGTTGGAGGTAATGCGCAGATTAAAGCAATGAAAAGTGTAGCAGGAACCTTACGCTTAGATTTAGCTCAGTATCGAGAGTTAGAAGCTTTTGCGAAATTTGGTTCTGATCTTGATAAGAATACTCAAGCGCAACTTACTCGTGGTGAGCGAATGGTTGAAATTCTTAAACAAGGGCAGTACGTACCAATGAAGGTTGAAAACCAAGTTGCAGTCATCTTTGCTGTTTCAAAAGGATATTTAGATGAAGTTCCTGTCGCAAAAGTTTCAGAATACGAATCAGGTTTATTTGATTACCTTGAGGCAAATAACAAGAAAGATTTAGAGTCTATAAGTGTTGAAGGCATTATTTCTGATGAATTGAGCAAAAACCTTGAAAAAGCTATTTCAGATTTCACTAAAGGTTTCTCAGTATAAAAGATGGCCAATCTTAAAGATATTCGAGATCGTATAAAGTCTGTTAAAAGTATTCAAAAAGTAACTAAAGCTATGAAAATGGTTGCAGCTGCTAAAATGCGACGCGCTCAAGATAATATGGAAAAAGCGCGTCCTTATTCTAGGAGCTTGTCTGATATTATCCAAAATTTACTTCCTGATGTTGATCGCGAATTATTACCATTGCTAGAAGTAAGAGAAGTTAATCGTATAGCTTATGTTGTGGTAACATCTGATAAAGGTCTTGCAGGTTCTTTTAATAGCTCTGCTTTGAGAAAAGCTCAAAATGAGATCGATGAATTTGGAAAAGATAATGTTGATATTTTTTGTATTGGTAAAAAAGCTAGGGATTATTTCAAACCTCGTAAATATAATATTATTGAATCTCACATAGATTTTTGGAGCGATTTAAACTTTAACCATGCAGTTAGTATTGGAAATAATATTATTAATCATTTCATATCTGGAAAAGTAGATGAAATACGTGTAGTATTTAATGAATTTGTAAATGTTGCAACACAAATGGTTTTAACAGAAAAATTTGTTCCTTTAGAATTTGATTCTGAAGGAAGCAATATTGCAGATAGGCTTTACGAGCCATCTAAGGATGCGATAGTAAAATCATTAGTGCCAAGACATTTAAATGTTCAAATGTGGAAATATTTATTAGAATCATATGCAAGTGAACAGGCTGCTAGAATGGTTGCGATGGAAAATGCGACGAGCAATTCAGAAGATATGATTAAAGATTTACAATTAGAATTTAACAAAGCTCGCCAAGCTTCGATTACTACAGAGATGTTAGAAATCGTTAGTGGTGCTGAAGCGCTTAAAGGATAGGGGAAACCAATATGTCTAAAAAGACTGGTAAAATTTCTCAAATAATGGGTGCTGTGGTTGATGTACTCTTTGAAGACGGCAACCTCCCGGAAATTTTAAATGCACTTAATGTTGATCGTTCTGAAGAAGGTACATTAGTATTAGAGGTCGCACAACATTTAGGTGACAATATGGTACGTACAGTTGCAATGGACTCTACTGATGGTTTGACACGTGGCGTTAAGGTGGTTGATTCAGGCATTCCTATTTCAGTTCCAGTGGGTCAAGAAACCTTGGGTCGCCTTTTTGATGTTCTTGGAAATACAATTGATGGTAAAGGTGACGTAGGTACTGATAAGAAGAACCCTATTCACCGAGCAGCACCAAAGCATGAAGAACTAGCAACATCTACTGAAATATTAGTTACTGGTATTAAGGTTGTTGATCTTATGGAGCCATATACAAAAGGTGGAAAAACTGGATTATTTGGAGGTGCCGGAGTAGGCAAAACTGTTTTAATTCAGGAATTAATAAGAAATATTGCTACAGAGCACGGAGGATACTCTGTATTTGCGGGTGTTGGAGAAAGAACACGTGAAGGTAATGATTTATATAATGAAATGACTGAATCTGGTGTAATAGATAAGACAACTATGGTCTTTGGACAAATGAATGAGCCTCCTGGTGCTCGTTTGCGTGTGGCCTTAAGTGGATTAGCTATGGCAGAATTTTTCCGTGATGATGAAGGACGTGATGTTTTACTTTTTGTTGATAATATTTTCAGATTTACACAAGCTGGTTCAGAAGTATCCGCATTATTAGGAAGAATGCCTTCAGCTGTTGGATATCAACCTACACTTTCAACAGAGATGGGAGATCTTCAGGAAAGAATTACTTCTACAAAAAAAGGATCTATTACTTCTGTACAAGCAGTTTATGTACCTGCAGATGATTTAACTGACCCTGCACCAGCAACAGCATTTGCTCATCTAGATGCAACTTCTGTTTTAGAAAGAAAAATTGCGGAGTTAGGAATCTATCCAGCTGTAGACCCATTAGCCTCTACTTCAAGGATTCTTGACCCTAGAATAATAGGAGACCGTCATTATAACATAGCGCGTGATGTACAGGGTGTTTTACAAAAATATAAAGACCTTCAAGATATTATAGCTATTTTAGGTATGGATGAACTTTCTGATGAAGATAAGCAGACAGTTTCTAGAGCTCGTAAAATTCAGAAGTTTTTCTCACAACCATTCTTTGTCGCAGAACAATTTACTGGGACACCTGGACGTTATGTTGAGTTGGAAGATACAATCTCTGGGTTTGAAGGTATTTTAAAAGGTGATGCCGATGATGTTCCAGAGAATGCATTTGCATATGTTGGTTCTTTAGATGAAGCATTTGATAAAGCTAAAAAAGAAGCTGCATAAGAATACTAATGAATAGTTTTAAGCTTGAAATTGTTACGCCTACTGAAATCAATGAAGTTGAAAATGTTTCCTACGCACGATGTCCTGCTACTGATGGTTCTTTTGGTATTATGAAAGGACATAGAGAAGCAGTAATTGCCTTAGGAGTAGGAGAAATAAAAATAACGGAAGAAGGTAAAGATTCCTATTTTGCTACTAGTGGAGGCGTTGCTGAAATTTCAAAAGATAAAGTGCAATTTCTATTAGAAACTATTGAAGTGGCAAATGATATTGATTCAGATCGAGCAAAAGCATCTATGCAACGATCAAAGGATAGACTCTCTAATAAGAAAGATAATAATATTAATAGAGCTGAGTTATCTCTTTTAAAAGCTTTGAATAGATTAAAAGTCTCAAGCCGCTAAGTCTTTATAATACAAGATTGTTATTAATAAACTCCGCTCTTGCGGAGTTTTTTGTTTATAAATTGATACCTATAATCATAATAAAAAAGGATGATAAGAAGTCAGAAGCAATTTTAGTAGGTATATATACGGGAACATCAGTTTCCATAGGAGTTGCTTTATGGCTTACACTAAGAAATAAAAAGAAGAAAATTTTATAAAATAATGAATATAAGAACAAATACATGTGGAGAATTAAATAGTAAAAGTATTGATAAGTCAGTTATCCTAAATGGCTGGGTAAATACGGTTAGATTACATGGACAAGTCGTTTTTGTAGACTTAAGAGATCGATATGGAAAAACACAAATAGTTTTTAATTCCGATAATTATACTGGTGAGTTTGAAGAAGTAAAAAAATTATCAATGGAAGATGTTATATCTGTAAGTGGTAAAGTACAAAAGCGTACCGAAGGTGCAATCAATACGGAAATGTTTACAGGTGAGATTGAAGTAATTATTAATAAGATGGAAATACTTAATGAAGCTGATCCGTTACCTTTTGTTATAAGTGATAGAACAAGTGCAGAAGAAGATCTTCGTTTAAAATATCGTTATTTAGAATTACGAACAGACGAACTTCAACAAAATCTTAATATCCGTCATAAAACATATCAAGCAGTTCGCAATTATTTATCTGGCGAAAATTTTTTAGAAGTTGAAACTCCTGTTCTCATGAAATCAACTCCAGAAGGTGCAAGAGATTATCTTGTTCCAAGTCGTATACATGAGGGGAAATTTTACGCACTTCCTCAATCTCCACAAATTTATAAGCAGATTTTGATGATTGCTGGTTATGATCGTTATTTCCAAATAGTAAAATGTTTTAGAGATGAGGATCTTAGAGCTGACCGTCAACCTGAATTTACTCAGATTGATATTGAAATGTCTTTTGTTGATGAAGAAATTATTTTTAATCAAATGGAAATCTTAACAGCTAAGGTTTTTAAAGAAGTTATAAATGTAGAGCTTCCAAAAAAGTTTCCACGTCTAGAATGGGATGAAGCAATGGATCTTTATGGATCTGATAAGCCTGATCTTCGTTATGAAATGTTACTACAAGATGTAAAGCCGTTTACTGATAAATCAGAATTTAATGCATTTAAATCTGCGGAAATTGTTAAAGGTTTAGTTGTCTTAGGTGGAGCTAAGTATACCAGAAAAATGATTGATGATTTAACTGATTACGTAAAAAAATATAAAGCTAAAGGATTAGCTTGGATAAAAGTTGAAGATGGGTCCCTTTGTGGTGGAATATCAAAATTTTTTAATAAAGAATTACAAAATGAATTAATAGCTAATCTAAAATTAAAAAACAATGATATTATATTTATGATTGGTGATAATAAAGAGTTAACTCAATTAGCGTTGGGAGCACTTCGAGTTGAAATTGCTAGAATTGAACATCTTGCAAAAACAGATGTTTTCAAACCAGTATGGGTAACAGATTTCCCAATGTTTGAGTTTGATGATAATTCTAATCGATATGTTGCACGCCACCATCCATTTACAGCCCCATCAACTAATGATATATCAAAACTAGAATCTGACCCAGCTTCATTAAAATCAAGAGGTTATGATTTAACTATGAATGGATATGAAATAGCAGGAGGTTCAATTAGAAATCATAAACCAGATTTTCAGGCTAAAATTTTTGACTTATTGGGTATGGATGAAAAAGAAACTAAAGCAAAGTTTGGTTTTTTAATTGAAGCTTTAAAATATGGAACTCCTCCACATGGAGGGATTGCCTTTGGCTTTGATCGTTTGGTTATGCTTTTAGCCGGTACAAAAAATATTCGTGACGTAATAGCTTTTCCTAAAACAACTTCTGCCTCATCACTTATGGATGAGGCTCCAAACTCAGTATCTGATGCTCAATTATCAGAATTAAATATTAGCATCATTCCTAATAAAGAATAATTATATAAAAGTATTAGATAATAATCCTTTATCATAATTAAGAGGATAATCAATGGATTTCACACAATTTTGTGCTAGTGGAACAAAATATTCTCATCGATATATATCTGGTGATAAAGATATAAAATTATTTCTCATTCATTTTAAACCGAAAATAAAATCTAATTTTCCACCAGTCATTTTTATTTCTGGTTGGGGTTCAATTATTGATAGTTGGAATGTTGTATTAAAAGAAATGACAAAGGATTTTGAAGTTTATTATTTAGAAACTCGTGAAAAAAGTTCATCAGTACATATAAATAAGCAACCACTAACAATTGAATCTCTGGGGGATGACCTTCCATATGTATTATCAGAATTAAATTTAATAAATAAATCTTTCATTTTATTTGGGAGTTCACTTGGTGCTACGGTAATTCTAGATTCTATGAGTAGAAAGATAGTAAGCCCAACTTTATCAATTCTAATTGGACCAAACGCAGAATTTAATATTCCATCTATTTGGTTAATGATTGCTAGACTAGCTCCTCCATTCATTTTTTATTTTATTAGACCAATAATAAAATGGTACATGAAGAAGAAATACTTAGATATGAATTCAGATCCAAAGCAATATTATAAATACGCTAAATCGCTTGATCAAGCTTCACCAGTAAGATTACGTCGATCTGCAATAAATTTTTCTTCTTATAAAGTTTGGAATCAATTAGATAAAATTAATCAAAAAGTATTAATTCTTGCAGGATCAAAAGATATAATGCACGATTACGAGAATACTGTAAAAATAGCAGATAAACTTTCAAATTCTAAATTAATTGATATGGAAACAAATAATAAAACTCATAGTGTAGAGATGGTTATAAAAATAAGAGAGTTTATCAATAGCAAATAATATTGAATCTTTTAAAAAATGAATTTTCTATTTCTTACAGCTCTTAAGGTTGAAGCAACTCCTATAATAAAAAGGTTTAATCTTGAAAAAGATTTAAAAACTCAATTATTTATTAATAATAATATATCACTATTAATCACAGGTGTAGGTAAACACAAAACAAAATTTAGACTTAAGTCAATTATAGATCTTAAAATTAATTGGAATGAAACAATTATTATTAATGTGGGTATAGCAGGAGGAGAAAAAAATAAAACTAATATAGGCTCAATTTATTTAATAAATAAAATTATAGATGAAGAGACTGGTAAAATATTCTTCCCAGATATTCTTATAAAAAATAATTTAGAGGAAATTTCATTAACTACAGTTATTAATAGTGTATCTGATGATAGTTTTAATTACACTGGATTAGTAGATATGGAAGCTAGTGCAATTTTTGAATCACTATCATTATATATACCTTGCCATCGATTCATCTTTTTAAAGATAGTTTCTGACCATATGAATATATTGGATTGGAAATCAATTAATGTTGAAAGTCTAATTCAAAAACAAATAGAAAGCATTTCTAAAATTATTAATTCTTATAATAATCAAAATCTTTCTAACAGAATTATTTTAGATAAGGTTGAAATAAACTTGTTAACAAAATATTCTAAAAAATTAAAACTCACAAAAACTCAATCAATCGAATTAATGTTACTATCGGAGAATTTTAAAAAAAATAATGGGTTAATATCTGGCTTAGATTTTTATTTCAAACAAATACCAAAGTCAAAACAAGAAAGGAATAAAGTTTTTGATAAAATCAGAAAACACCTTTCTGCCTGACTTTTCACATATTTATGTTGAATCAGAAGCAAAGAAATACAATTTAACCCGTGACTGCTTAGATCGGTTTCCTAATGCAAATATAATTGAAATTTCAGATTATAAATCTTTTTTCAATAGAAAAAATCAAGATTTTCAAACACAAAAAAAATCAATCAAATTAATTCTTGCTGTAAAAAAACCACCATTTATTTATAAAAGTACCGATATTCTTCAAGATGGTGGATTTAAAAATTTTTATTACAATACTCCAATACTAAATTGTCTTTATAATTGTGACTATTGTTTTTTACAAGGTATGTATCCTTCTGCAAATATAGTAGTATTTGTTAATCAAAATGATATGATGGATGCGGTAGATGAAAAGTTATTAAGTCGTGAATTCCCAAAAGATCCATTAGCATTATCTATATCTTATAATACTGACCTGATGGCTTTTGAGAATATTTTACCCATTACCAGATCTTGGATTAATTTTGCAAACACAAAGTCAGATTTACTAATAGAAGTAAGGACTAAAAGTGCACTCTTTAATTCCTTTTCTGATTTATCACCATCAAATAAAATAATATTTTCATGGACGTTATCTCCTGAAAGAGTAGTCCATAAAAGTGAGTTTGATACTCCACCTTTAGAAAGAAGATTAACTGCTATTCAACTAGCAATTAGTAAGGGATGGAAGATAAGGCTATGTTTTGATCCAGTTTTAATATATGGAAATTGGGAGAAAGATTATTCAGATTTATTGGATAAAATAATTTATTCAGTAGCAAAAAATAACATATATGATATAACTGTTGGTGTATTTCGAATGGGGCGAGATTATTTTCAAAGAGTAAGGAAGTCTAAACCTAAGTCGATTGAATATTATAAGAATTATGTTGAAGAAAATAAAATTATGACAGTTTCTCAAGAAGAAAAAGATGCTGTTAGAACTTTATTTACTAAAAAATTAAAAGATTATATATCAAAAGATAAAATTCATTTTTGGATATAATTTTTAATGATTAATTATTAATCATTAAACAATCAATTAAATCAGTAATTAAATGCCATAAACTACCCAAACCAACAGCGCGTATTTTCCAAGAAGGAATTATCAACATAATCGAGTAAATAATTCCAGCCCAAATTGTATGTAATGGATGAAAACCTATGCTACATCGATT
>ENA-OREN01000477-OREN01000477.1-marine-metagenome-genome-assembly--contig:-NODE-477-length-59021-cov-11.718835_pt1 | contig 59021 bp, 74 predicted proteins | sample MGYA00248624_ERZ508555 | MGnify/ENA primary metagenome ERZ508555 (study PRJEB26222, sample SAMN06267773) | marine metagenome | isolation source: Saanich Inlet, British Columbia, Canada | place... | reverse complement strand
ACACTGGCGACAGGCATACGCCTGTCTATCATTGACCTATCCTTTGTTCGGGTCATACGACCCTCACCTAACCTTCCCTCAAAACCGTTTTCTTTTATAAACCCTCTTATTTGCCTTCGGAGCCTTGAACCCCCACTTGATTTTGTCCACTCTTAGAGAATCCTTAGTCATCGGTTGAGATAATCTTCTCAACATGACAGTTTTCAAACACCCCTTCCTAACAATACCTACGATACTATCACCATTACTCTCATATCCTGAGTTATCAGTCATGCGTATATCACTTATTCTCATGGCGATTACTCCTACATCCTTTTTCAAACAGTCTTGCACCCTATTCCAAACAGATTCTATCTTCTCAATTATCTGTTTTCTCTCATCATCTTCTAATCTCAAGGTCATTCTATCGAAGGCATGGTCGTCTATCTGCATTTCACTCACAAATTTCTGATAGTATGGGTATATATAAACCTGACGCAAAGGGTTGCATTGACGCAAAGGGTATCATATGGCTCTCAGTATTGCGAATTTCCATTATTTATTATTTATTCCCTCAGACGCAAGGGGTTGCAATGAAGCCTTCCCATGAACGCAAAGGGTTTCATTTTAATTGAGCAAAGGATTTTAGAGAGTAATTTAAGAATTTAAACGGTTCTTCCTTTTTACTGAGGAAACCTATGGGTATTAAAGAATCATATTCATTCCAATAAGTGATAAATTGGAAATAACTACTTCGGACTTTACTTGGAGATATTCCTAATTCTTCTCCATAATTTAAATACTCATCTTTATCAATTGTCCTTCTTCTAATTAAATGCTGACGACCTATTTCCCAATGAAGACCTCCATAATGACCCATATCAAAAACAGGAGATATAAATAATTGATATAACCCACTTTGCATAGTCTTACTCAATCCTACATCACCATAACTTCTTCCATCCATTATATCCCAAATCCCTACCTTTATCCTCTTTTCTTCAAAATGCCTCCATACAATAGAAGAGTTATTACCAAACTCATACCATTCAGATTCTGTCCAGTTTTTAAGTTGGGAGTAGTAGGGTGTAATATATGGGTCTTTCTTCCATACATCCAATAAACATCTAATCATCCACTCAGTTACTTCAATAGGGTCAAGTTCTTGAGGACCTCTTTTGAACGCAGAAAAGAAAAACAAAAGAAAGTAGTAATTATTCGTGTCAATCTCCATCTGCGTGAACCCAATACTATCTCAATCACGGCCTTCCTTTAGATTATAATCTCCATCAAAGTTATACTTAATCCATTCCCTATATGAAAAATTAGACCCCATAGGTCTATCAATGTTTGTGTATTCTATCAACTCACCTCTATATGCTTGAGGCATGAGAGATATATAATATTGGATATTCTCGATAAGATTAGGATTAATCTGCCACAAACCTTCTTCCATAATATTTAATTTCACTTTTACTACTTAAAGATTACAGGTGCAGGTGCGCCGAGGGGTAGGAGGTTGCGACACCTGCATTTTCAAATAATTACCTTTTACTATTTAAGACTTTAGTTTATTAAAATCAATAGTATTCCAATTTAGAAATCTAAAATCCTCTAATGAATAATAAATAACTCCTTTATATTCCATTTTGTTAGTTCCGAATGCCCTCGATGTGGGTTTTCCATCCACACTAATGACTTTAAAAACCCCATCCACAAAAACGAAATGTATTCTAATTACCTTTCCAATGCTCCCTTCAGGAGTAGCAAGAGTATAAGTCACACTAAAATTAGAAATTTTATCGAAAGAGGACTTAATGGAATCAATACTATATAAATTGTCATTAGTCCAAGCGCTTAGAATATTTTGCAATTCTTCTTTATCCGCTTCTAACCAATTTTGAAAATCAATTTTTTCCACAACCCAATACACTCCATTTCGAGCATCCACATTCCCCTTATTCAATTTCCAATCAAAGTATGCTGAAAATGGCTCACTACTAACTTCCTTGATTAGCCCTTCATCCATATTCTCATAAACACTAATATTATCATCAAAAATACATGAGATGTATTCCCTTCCCTCACATAAAGGACATTCTTGCTCACCTGAACCCCCACACTCATCACAATCCACATTACCATAATCACAATACTCACATCCTCCTTCAACCTCTCCCTCTCCACCACAATCATCACATTCAACTTCTCCTTGCGAATCACAATTACTACACCAATCTTCTCCACTACCATCACAGTTTTCACAACTTTCTGTTATCTCACCCTCTCCATCACAGACACTACATTCTATTTCACCATCTCCATCACATTCTCCACACTCTTCACCCCTATCATCCTTCCCAATACCGTCACACACCTTACATTCAATCTTCCCCTTCCCATCGTCACAAGCGGAACATTCTTCTTGAATCTCGCCCTCTCCCTCACACTCATCACAAGTTCCATATTCCCCTCCTTTTCCATTCCCACCACAATAATTACATCGGACAGTTGCATCACCCTCACAATAATCACAAGTTCCATATCCTCCTCCCCCACACTCATCACACTCAATAGAACCCTCTTCACATTCCTCACAAGGAATCTCTCCACCATTACACTCACACCCTATATCATCCTCATCATCACATATAAGGCAACTCTCATGATGATGCTCGGTAATATTTTCCCACCCCTTTGATAGTGTAAATCCTGTTCCTCCTGTGAAACCCTCTCCTGTGAGGGAAAAAAGTTTAACAACATCTTCGACTGTTAAATATAAATAACCTAAAGGCCCATCCTTTCGGTGGAATTTACTCCTTATATTACTTTTATAGAATGATTGGAAGGGTTCTGTTCCAGTCATGAATTGACACTGGAATTCTTCCAAATTCATTAGACGACTCCTAAAAGAACCATCCCCTAAATCTTTATGCTTCTGAATATTAACCTCATCTTTGAAAAAGGAATCCATAACTATATTATATCTTAAACCCCTCACTCTATAATCATTAAGGTCTTCATAAGATACCCTTACAGGAAATACTCCTGATATATCTAAAAACTCGAAGGATTTTCTATAATAGGTTGAATAATATGCTCCCGTCGCAGGGAGTATATACGGATATTTTATATCCCACTTCTCCATCAAAGAATCATCAAGGAAGATAATATTCTCTCTCGCCTCTTTATATCCCTTGATATTTTCATTAGGTTTCTTAGATTCTATAATCTGATATAGGGATTTCATAATAGGAGTTCTATTATCTCCTCTATGACTCTTGATTACCTTCATATTCACCATACATAAAGATTACACCTTGACTATTTAATAGTATCGAGATTTATTCGTGGGCGTGGGGCAGGATTAGTGTTCAGTTAATCCTGTGTGCGCCCCCACACCAATATATCATTTGTTTAATCAACTACTTAAGCCTTTCCAAATACATTTCTAAGTGAATAATTAATGAATGTTTGTGGTCGTGAATGGTGCTTAAATCCTATAAAATTATTTAAAAATACATATTTATCTCTAAAATCATTTAATACCATCTTTTGAGATTCATAATTAATTATATCTAAGGAAATGCTTTGATTCCCATATATAGGGGATTCATCATCCTCATCATTAAAATATTCTCGAATGAAAATCATAAAAGAAGCCTCTCCATCTTTAATATCTTGCCAAAGTTTTTCCATAAATACTCCTACCCTCCTACTCCATAAAAATATCTCTTCAGGATGGAATAACCGACTTCCCCCATACTCATAATTAATTCCTGTTTCTCCTATGGCGTTTAAGAATAATCTTAAAGGATTCACATCGTAAATCTCACCTGCATCATAAAATTCTTGCATAAGATTGTAAAATATACGGGAGAATTCCGGGTCATTTCCCGGTGGTTTAACTCCCATCTCTTTCATATTATCTCCTAATTCATCAACTTGTTTCGATAAAGATAGTAATTCTCCCTTGAAATCATTAGTAGTCTTAAATAAATTTATACCATACTCATTCTTTATATTCCAGCCTCTATGTTGAATATAGCGAACAAAACTAATGCCGTAATTTTCATTTAAACCCATCATAGTCCATTCGGGAAGAAGGTCTATATCAACCCCATCTAAGTAACCACCATCATATTGCTCTTGTAATTCCTTGCCTGAATAAATAAACCAATCTTCATCATTCAATAATCGGAAAAATTCCACCATACTCAAACTTAATCCATTATCCTTCTCGAATACCTTATTCGCCCATTCATACATTTTAATATAGGTAGGATTAAAAGTCAATTTAAACATCTCCTTCTTAACAGGATTATATGCTATTTGAAAATCTTCCTTTGAACCTTCTCCCATTAAGACATTATGAGTGAATTTAAACCTACTATTGACTAATTTTTCATAAAATTCTGAAAGTAAATACAAACATCCCACTTGTTCCACTTCTTCCTCAATCCAAAAAGAGCCATCACTCATTTTGATAGTAAAAGGATAATATAGACCATAGTAATGATTTAAATCCTGCCGACTTCCTGTTTGTAATTTCTGCAAATAATTCATCAAAGCATAATTCCAATCATATTCCACACTCATCCCCTCCTCCACTAATGCAGAAATTGATACGAAATCTGAGGAGTCCATAATGATTAATCACTACTTTGCTACTTAAAGAGTTTGGAAAACTATATAAGGGTAGTATTGATGTGAAATAGTATGGGCGAAAAGAGCCGGTGGTATTCCAACTTAGAAGTCAAAAAGGCAATATCTGAACAAATGCAGAATAGAGAGGCTATTTGGATGCAAGTAGCCCCAAGTAGGGATAAGCCTTTTTGGGTAAGGAAATCAAGAGCCGAAAGCCCACAATCAGTTCAGTATTGGTTAGACTCATTGGGTTATCAATATAATGGAGTTGGAGCATTCATAGGAACTAATCTTATTGATTGGGAACAAGTGGATATACTTCCTCCATCACTTAGAACTAAGGGTTTCCATAGAAGGAGTTATTCCGATATATGGAAGGAATACCTAATTCCCTCAAAATGTAATGATAGAGGATTGGTTTGGAGCGATATTTGGATTGGAAAGACACTCCTGTTTGATTTTGATTCACCTAAAAACCCTCTTTGGGCGTTTGAGAGAGCAGATAAAGTAGCCACTCACCTTACTTCAGAATATGGGGCTGAGTGCTTTGTCGTGTTTAGCGGTTCTAAGGGATTCCATGTCCATGTAGGTTTGGAAGATTCAAGAAGATTAGTAGGTATTGATTGGGAGGACTACCAAGACCACAAAGACCCACTCAAAGTAATAGGTCAAGCCCATGCAGATAAGGTAGTGGAACTCGCATCAGAAGCAGGAGTCAATTACACAACCGAGGATAGGTCGTCTAACTTTAGGCAAGGAATCGTGAGGTGTCCATATTCAATCCACCCTAAGACGGGGCAGATAGTTTGGCCTCTTGATATGAAGTCGATTGAGAAATTAAGAAGTAAGGATAATTTAACTATTGAGGGAGTAGCAAAAACAATTCATAGGTGGGATATTCCTAATCAAAGCACAATTGCTGAATTGGAATACACATACATAACTCCTGAATTCAAAATTAAAGATAGAGGATTACCTGTTTTTAAGGTATAATTTATATAGGTGTTTTAAAAATCTATATTTGTTAGAGAGTTGGTAGCACTCTAATAAATCGTTTTTTGTAATAGCATACGCTACCACCTTAATCTTTAAATAGTAAAAGGATATTATTTCATATTATGTTTTCTCGCAGACAATGGTTCTTGCTTGGTGGTTCTATTATCGCTATATTAGGTTTAACAAGAGTCGTTGAAGCACAAGAGCCTTCAGAAGACTCAAAATGTAAGGATGTAGGAGAAAATAGAGAAAATATAACTTCAACTGCACAGATTAGGCATGATGAACACGCACTAATAGATGGTCCTTGGTGTGATAGCACCTCTCCTTGGAGAGTGAGGTATTCCACATCCAAACAAGGATTAGCAATACAAAACTTCAATTCTCTTGCTCAAGCAAAGTCGGCAGTTGAACAATTTGAACCTACTAAGAAATTTAAATTCGAGTAATCTTTAAATATCTAAAGGTTAATAGAAGAGTATATGTCGTTTCAAAGGAATGTTATTATTGGTGTCGGTGCTTTGGGAGCATTGATAGTTCTTGGAAATGTAGTAAGTGCGGAATCTTCCAAACCACAAAAGGTGTTAGGAGGAGATGACCCTGCTTATTTATCAGTAGTAAATCCATATGGAATAAATCCCGCAACAGGGAATACTTATTGTGAAGATAACGATAATTGCCCTGATGACGGTTTCGGAGAACCTGAGAAAGAAAAGGAAGATGAGGTCGAAGAAAAGAAAGAAAAGAAAGATAAGAGTGTAGTAAAGGATGATAAAGGAAGATTAGACATTGATAAAACACTCAAAGAAAAGAGCAAGTTATGGTATAGAACGACTACATTGGGCAAATTGGGAAAACATACGCAAGAAGGTGCGGCGGTGGAGAAAAAGGTCAAAAAAACCGCAAAGGCCTTGAAAGATAATAAGGATATTGCGGTTGGTGCTGGATTGGGTATGTTATTACCAATACCCGGTGGAGCGTTAATAGGTGCAGGTTTGGGAACTAAGAAAGGAAGGAAGAAGGCCAAGAAAGGTCTGAAAAAGTTAAAGTTTTGGGATTCGGAAGACATATCATCTTCCAATCCGACTTACCTTAGCGAATCTTCCCAATCATACATATCAGACTTCTTTTGAATGTATATCTTTATATATCTAAATACTAATTAATGATTATGCGTAGTATGAAGATTCTGCAAGAAGCAGTTCCAACATCTAATGTTAAGATAACTCCTAAAAATATAATGCTATTCACCGGGGGTGCATTAGGAGTGGTATTAACAGTAAAATTATTTCAACTAATTGATACCTATCAAGAATTAGGTGATTCTTCTTCGCCGGTGGTAAAGAATATATGCAATATCCCTATCATCGGCAAAAGGTTATGCAAGTGATAATCTTTAAGTAGTTGAGGGAGGAATTTATTTCATGGTTCAAGTTAGTTCAGGAGCATGGGTTCTAATTTCCGGTGCTTTGTTGGGTGGCGTTATACTCGCACTTCCAAGAATCAAGGCTGAGGTTGAGGATGCGACTACTGGAAATAAAGATGCAGTAGTGTCTGATTGGAGTGATTGGGGAAAATGTAAGTGGAAAGGAAAGGACGGCTGGTTGAAGGTTGGAGGATTTAAAAAAAGCCGAACAAGAGAGGTTTTAGAACCTGCGACAGGAGATGGAAAAACTCCTAAACTAAAAGAGTGGAAGGGTTGCACCAAGAGCAAACTAAATCCTTTTGATGCCGAAATACATTCTTCTCAATCATTTATGACTCAATTCTATTAAGTCTTATTATCGAAGGGCAAATCGGAGTAATTGAGCAATAAGCGAAGGGGATTCTTTTGACCCCATCTATCGAAGTTCAAGTCACTTGGTCCAAGATTCCTCCCACCAAATGATTTAAGGTTATACCTTTCTCCCTGTATAACCTTTGCTCTTTCGATAAAATTACTGATGTAATTGATAAATGTTTCATCAGGCAAATCGGTTTTAGAATTTAGTAAAAACTGATTTACATCTCCTTGAAAAAAAGCAGGACCCACTCGACAAAAAGTATTATAACTCATCAAGTCTTCCGGAGAACGCCGCACCCATTCCTGTATTTTTCCATTTTGACGATATAAATGCTTCATTGTTTCCTCAAGATTCATTTGAACTAACTCCCCCATGCGTATATCATTTGCCCATAAATGAGCATATAGTCGGGGCAATCCCAAATCCATAAGTCTTTTTTTAGTGGACGCCTTTACTACCATTATTTACCACCCCAAGGTAATTCATTCCAATTCATCAATAAGGAGTTTCCCGTTAATGATTTAGCATAGCCAAAAATGAACGGAGGGATTTGCCAATAGCCAACCAGTGAGTCAAAAGTGAATTTAGATATTGGATAAGTTTCCATTTTCCAATCCCACAACCTCACATCTTTCATATCCAAAGGACTCTTTATCTTCTCTTCATCGAATGCTGATAGAGTCGTAAATAATACCTCATCAGCCAAACCTGCTCCTGTATCTAAGTAGTTCTCAGCATCATCTAAACTCAAACCAAATATATCCATCACTAATAATTCACGCCCATAAGCCCTCCAATCCAAATTTGCTCGGCTAACTTCAGGCCAAGTTTCTTCAAAAATTCCATCATCATTCCACTTATCCTCTAATGCATACACCCATCCATTCTCCTTCAATTCATGATAAAAATATTCATCACACAATTCTTTATCTTGCAAACATCTAAGTAATTCATATAAGGGAATATCATAGTAAGAATTCTTCTTAGCATAGTCATATATATCAGGATTAAAATACAAGGCATCTCCATCCACAGATTCATTCCGAACTGAAGTTATCTCTTTTACTAATTTCATCCTATTAAGGACATTTTTAGATTCTCTCAATGAATCAGGATAATGTTCTTTCTTATGAATTCTATAAGAATAGTAACCTCTTTCCAAATCATCACCTTATTTCTTCATAAAACGATAAATGGAATATAAGAAGGTAAGACTTAGAGTTCCAGCGAAGATACTTCCTACCGTATCAATCATCTCACTTGTCCTCTCCCTTTTTATCTCATCTTGCGTTTCAATATCAGTCGAAGAAACGGTGAGTCTTTTACTTCCCACATAATTATTAATTCCCTTACAATCCCCTGTGCTATTTTCGACCCATTCAATCTCATATTCTGAAGCATAAGGGGCTTCCCATACAAAGGAATTCTCATCACCAGCCTTTATCAATCTTCCCTGATTGAAATCTCCAATGAGGTATTCCCCGCTTATAGCATCCTTTATCTTTACCCTCATACTATGATTCTGCTTGACTGGATTCCACTTACCCTTCTTAAAATTACCCCACCTAATCCACTCATAATCCTTAAAAGCATTCAATTCGACTTCTATAAGATTACCGGTCTGCTTGAGATTAATCTTATGCTTAGAGCCACATACACTATCAAACCACTCAGCAGGATTGGAATAGGTAAATGAATCCTCAAAAGCAGTAGCCATAATCTAATATAATACCTACTGATACTTAAAATTTACCATCACGGTTAGGGAGTTGTTTTAATCATATGTTTCCTTATCGCCATGAATGCTGATATACTGGCTCCTAATGCTACCATGTTTAGTAGCCATTTTCTCTTGATTTCTGAGGGGAGGGGTGATACTACTAATCCGGCACTATTTATGGAGAGTCCATCGAATTTATCTCCATATTTATTCTTTCCTAATTGACGACTTTTAATTTGTTGCTCATAGGCTATATCTGTTATCATAATAGCAACCTCAGTCGCACCTATAACTCTTCCAGCAGTAATCAATCCGGCTCCCGCACCTGCACCCACTCCTGTTGCAATTAGGGCTACCCCTGCTATCAAAGTTGCATAATCAACCCCTTTCAAAATTATCTTATTTCGAGATTGTTTGAGTTTTTGTCGCTCACTAATATTCAAAGAATCGTCATAACCATATGTTATAGCGAATCCCAATATCTTATTAGCGGCCCACCAAGGAACTTTCAAACTTCCTTGAAGGTAGCCATTACCATCCGTTTGTAGTTCTCGCCACACTAATGTATTAATTATCAATTCATCTTCGGCTTCATTGGTTTTAACCTCATAGAGTTCTATCTCCACAAAATCCGAAGCCAGTTGTCCGTTATCCGCATAAGTTCTTATTTCATAATCTATATTATCTGCACCCCTTACTAAATATGCATTAGTTTGACCTGTTACGGCAGGTTGTATTTCTTCACCTGATTCATCGAATATTTTGATACTACTTTCCATAACGGGTGCTACCATAAATATCCCTCTTATGCCGCCGTAGGAGTTAAGGGCTTCTTAGGGGGGATAGCCTTTATCAATCGCTCCTCTCTTGCATCTATCAATTTAGTTTCATTCCTTGCTCGTATTACCTCACTAATTGATTTCAAAAGATATACTACGATTATAGTTCCCGTTCCATAAATGAATAGTGTTTCATATTCATTAGGAATAACGCCATCAGGACCAGTAAGCCCTAATCCATTCCCCATTAAAACTCCTGCTCCAATAATAATTGCTCCTACACCTACTCCAATACCAGTAGGAACAAATTTTAAGATTCCTTTATCCCATACATCTGAAGTAGCCAAATTTTTTGTAGTGGTGGTAAAAGTCTTACGAGTATCTGTGAGTGATTTTCTAAACTCCAAACTTGCGGCCTTTTCTGCCGCTTCTGCCGCCGCCTTCTTTTCAACTGCTCCTTCGACACCCTCCTTAACGGCTCTTTTAGCCCCTGCCTTTGCTACTTTCGATTTAAGTAACTTTGCACCGCTTCCTAAAATGCCCATAAAGAGAATAATTATAAACGACTACTTAAAGATAATGTTATATAGTTATTAGTGGATTAAAAGACATGGATATAGTGCATCTAAGGTCTAATGAGGCCGCAACAGGGTGCGAAAAGGACTCTTTGTTTGAAGATAACTTCTATTACGAAAAAAAGATGGGGCAGGAATTAAGTGCAATTGCTACTACTCACTATTGCCCTTCATGTAGTAAGACAAAGGAATTCGATAGGAAATTAGGAAGGTATAAGAGAAAATTCAGGATATTTAAGGAAGATTATGTTTTCGATTTGAGTTATAAGAAGGATGAATCAGGTGAATTACACGGCTACTGTAAGTCGTGTGGGTTCGATATGAGGAATAACAATACGAAATCAGTAAATCAAAATGAAGATGATATTACCATTGTTAGGGAGTATGAAGTATCAGATTATGCAGAACAAAATAACTCTTACATTATCGAGTTTAAATCTTTCATGGAGTTTTTCAATAATAAAAAGAAGGGAACTATTACCGATATGGTAATCAATAAGAAGATAGGAGAAGATAACTTCAAATATAGATTAGATATTGATAATTTAGATGTTAAAAAATTGAAAGTGAATACAAATAAGTATATAGAAATACCTAAAAAATATTGGAAATCCTAAAGTCAAAGGGTTTAAATAGTAAGGTTATTTATCATTAATTATGTCGGTGATAAGCCAACACAACCAATTCATAGAGAGAAATGGAGGCATTGGAGTCTTCCGTTGGATAATGGAGCAAGATGGGATAGATAATTTCGATGAGGCGAAACTATACCCAATTATCGCTTGGAATGAATTCCATCATGATGATGTAGTAGTAATCGCATCGGCATATCGTCATAAGGATTTCTTCGTAGTAATAAATTATGAAGAAGATTTTAGTTATCTTCCTGAGAGGATTAGGGTGTGGGTGGAAGAAATCATGGATATTACAGGTTTTGAAAATATAGTTGAAGTCTTTAGGGATAATCATATGATTGCAGTTTATGATGAGAATCTGGAGATGATGATTGAATGGTATGGAGAGGATTTGGGAGTTGAGTCATTGATTAACTTTGCATCTTATCAAAATAACATTCTATTAGATGATGAAATAGATTTGGATGACGATATAAGTGAAGAATACGAAATAAAATTCACTAACACCTTTGATTTAAACTCAGACTTCGACAAATTAATGAAAGAATTTTTGAAGCATACTGCAACTCAAAATAACACATATAATAAAGAAACATTCAATACTAAAGATTTTTTTAATAACTCACCTAAAGATTATCAAAAATATTTCAACTACCACTCATATAACCCAAAAAACTTCAAAAACAAAACCCAAATTTGGGATGATAAAGATTCTATAAAGGCGAAGAAAAATAATAAAGGTTTTGATGACGATTTTAGAGAAAGGTGGGCTTAATCACAATCTTTATATAGATAAAAGATAATTTTAACATATGAAGCCTACCATAGAGTTTGTTGAAGAAACATACTCTCTTAGAAAGGATTGTAGGAATATTTCAAGAATATTCTCCTATGGAAGACCTGCTGGTTCAGCAAACGAAACATATTATGTCGAAAGATTCTGTAAAAATCCTATTCTAATGAAAATGGGTATGACCGAAGATAATTATACTTACGATGGTAAAGAGGGAGGAAACCTTTTTCTCAAAATCGGAAAAGACCCTAAAGTTCTGTTCTCATGCCATACTGATACGGTGGATAGAGGAAGTCCATTCAACGCAGGAGATAGAAAAGAAATCATGTTAGATATTTCGGATATGCGAATCAAAAAGAAAATCAAAACAAATCCGTGCTTGGGTGCAGATGATGGAACTGGAATTTGGTTGTGTTGGGAACTTATTAAGGCAGGTGTGGAGGGACTATATATATTCCACCGTGCTGAAGAGGTCGGCGGAAGAGGCTCATCTTATATAGCCAACGAGGATGTTGAGGAATTGGAAAAATATGATTTTGCGGTAGCATTTGATAGGAAGGATAACTTCAGTATAATTACTCAACAAGTCGGCCAAGTTTGTGCTTCTCAAGAATTTGTGGATTCTCTTTCTGAGCAATTGGGAATGAATCATCGAGCCGACCCCGGAGGTTCATTCACCGATACGGCTAATTATACTGATTACATCTCAGAATGCACTAACTTATCAGTAGGGTATTTCAACGCTCATTCAGGAAATGAGCAACAGGATTTAGTTTATGTAAGGGAATTTAGAGATGCACTAATTAAAGTTGATTGGAATAAGGTAGTAGCGAAAAGAGAAGTTGGTGTTCAATACCCTCCTCGTAAAGAATCCTCATATACATCTCACGGAGGCTATGGGACTTCGTGGGGGTGGCAAGGGAGAGGAGTTACCAAAACTACCCAAACCAGTTATAGTAATTTTGGAGTAAGTAAGAAAAGTTCCAAACCCACCCAATTAACACAAGATGAATTCTTTGATGGATATGATAATTATGAGGAAGAATATCTAATATATATGATGAAGGAATATCCTAAACAAATGTCCGAAATAGTAAGTTTGGATTCAATGAAGAAGCCTAATGATGACATTCCAACAATCGCTATTAGAAAGATAGAATCACCTAAGATGTTGGACATTAATTTCGTCTATGATGATTGGGAGAAATTCTTTACCATTTAGAACATACCTTTATATATGATGAGTAATCGTGGATTAATATGGCAAAGAGGCGGAACATTTGGTTGAAAGAGGTTTATAACCTATTGAGTGAAAGAGCGATGAGTAGCACAGAAATCTCATATCGTTTGAAAGATAGATTTAGGAATACACCCCATGCACGAAAGGTAACTCTCGTATTGAAAGGTATATCCGATGACTTTATCCTGTTGAATAAGGTTAGTGGGCAAGGTAGTTTCTCAATGCGTGATTCAAACGATAATTATAAGGTGGCTCTATGGGGTTTAAAGACCAAAGACTACGAGGATGACTATCCTTATCATTGTTTAGACTGAGAGAAACCTTTAAATAGTTGTAAATAAGGGTGAGAGTATGAGGGGTCGAATGACTTTAACTAATCAGAAGGAAGTATGTAAAAATTGTGGCACAAATAACTTTGAAACTGATTCTTCAGGATTCACTAATTGTGTTGATTGTGGCGTTGTTCAAGAGAACACCATAATTGATGAAGGTCCTGAGTGGAGAAACTTTTCAAAGGATGGTATGGATAACTCTAATGAGCGAGTAGGTATGCCTTCCACTAACTTACTTCACGACAAGGGGCTGACAACTGATATTGGTTGGCAGAATCGAGATTTCGCAGGAGTTGGCCTCTCTTCCGATATGTCTAAACTATTTAGAAGATTAAGGAGGCAACATCAACGGACAAGAGTTAATTCATCAACCGAAAGAAATTTGGCCGTAGCGTTAGGAGAATTACAAAGACTTTCTGCACAGATGACCTTACCAACTTCGGTTAGGGAGGAAGCGGCTTATATTTATAGAAAGGCGGTTGAGCAGAAACTCGTTAGAGGTCGTAGTATTGAGGGAGTAGTAGCATCTTCGATATACGCCGCTTGTAGGATTCATGGAATCCCACGAACTTTAGACGAAGTTGGAAAACATTCAAGAACTGGGAGAAAGGAGATAGGAAGGACATTTAGAGCGATTGCTAAGGAGTTAATGTTAAAAGTCCCTCCTGCCAACCCCGATAACTATGTCCCAAGATTTTGTGCCAAACTCAAACTTCCTATAAATGTAGTCCATAAGGCTAATTACATCTTGAAAAGGGCGAGTGAAATAGAACTTACCGCAGGTCGAGGCCCAACAGGAATCGCGGCGGCAAGTGTTTATTTAGCAAGTATATTAGAGAAGGAACAAAGAACTCAAAAACAAGTTTCTGAGGCGGCAGGAGTTACTGAAGTTACTATTAGAAATAGGTATAAGGAAATCTGTGAAGCACTCGATATAAATGTTAATGGATGAGGGGTTTAAATGGTTATAGAATTTATTAAAGAAGGCTATCAAGGAAAGGAATGGAAAGATAAGGAAACTAATGGTGGTGTAAAACACCGCCTGTATGTTGTAGGTCCTGAAGGAGAAATAGGACATTACGATTTTATAGAAAATGAATTTAAGAATTCGGCTAAGACTTCTGAGAATTTTTCTTTTGTTGAAGATGATAATGCCATAATTTCTCTCGATAATCAAGGCAATAAAATTCATCTCGGCATAGAGGGTTATGATGGAAGCGAATTTGAAATCCAAAATCAATCAGATTTAAGAGAAATTAGCGACAAGATAAAAAAGCAATTAGGTGTAAATGGAAGGATTGAGATAAATATAGGACCTACTGTTGAATTTAAGATTGGAGGCAAGTCTAATTGGGCTAAATCTAATATCAGTATTTCTGTTGAAAATCCTGATGATATATATGAGTTATATGAAAATGCTTCTGATTTAGCACATAGTATTCTTAATGAAGAAATACAAAGATTGAAAAACAGATAGTATTAAATAATAACAATAGAAAAAAGAATTATGGAGTTTATAAATGGTTTATATCAAAATCCTAAACCATTAACCATTGAGGAGGCAAAAGATACACACTTAAGAGATATACTCCTTATGAGGTATAGAGTCTGTGTCATATGCAAGAAAAGTTTCGATATTAAAAACGAGGGAATATTTTACAGGTGTTGCAAATGAAGAAATTGAATAAAATGAACTTAAAAATCAATCCAAAGGATATGATATTGACAATGAATACAGAAATAGATATGGTGAGTAAGAGTGATAAAGATGATGCTTACATCGTGATGTTTAATATAATTGATAATCCGTTGAGGCTTTCCATAATTACAGTATCAAATTTTCATGATATTATAGAGGATTTGTTCAAAGTGGAGAGAGAAAAAATAGAGAATCTAAATCAACAAGAATTAGATGTATTAATAGCCGAAACGGTGAGTAATATAGAAGTAATTGCTAAGTATGGGGAGGAAAGGATAACCATTCCTCTCGACAATGAAACTAATGCAAAGAAGGTAAGAGTTATTCTTTCGAGCATGATTCAAAATGGATATTATAATCAAATCACGAATTATCATGTTGATAAAGAAGTGATAAAGAGGGAGCAAAAAATTGACACTACGGAATTAAACCCTCAACTTAAAGTGATGTTAGAAATTGCGAAAGACTGGAAAGGATTCGATGTTAATCAGTTTAGAGTTAAGAGTCAAAGGATGAATGGAAGATAAATTTATATATGTGATTCTCCCATCGTATATTATGAGCGAACTTAGGGAACTTACTGAAGAATCATGGAATGATATTTTGACAATTCAAATTGAAATTGGCCGAAGGGTTGTAAATTTGGGTTCAAAGGAATCTGAACAAACACTAAACCACTTTTTGAATTATATATGAGGTGATAAAGTGCAGATTAAAACTTTCGATAATATCATTCATGATAAAGAAGAACTAATTGAAAAAATGTATGATGATGACTTTTACTATGGTTATTTAGGACAGAATGCACTCAGTTCAAGTAGTATAAAGACTATTCTCAAATCTCCTAAACAATATTTGAAAAATCTAACAGAAGGTCAAAAGGAATCACAACCCCTTAGAGATGGAAAACTCTTCCATTGGAAAATATTAGAGCCTGAGAAATTCAACTCACTCAATGTAGTTCCAGTCGCTTCTAAGAATACTAAAACATATAAGGAAGCAGTAGCACTACACGGTGAAGTTTATACACAATCTGAAATAGATAATTGTAATCTATTAGTCGAAGCACTTAATAAGAATTCATATTGTAGGGATTTAATTAATCAGGGCGAATATGAAGTTCCCGCCATTGCAGTATTCGATGGAATCCCTATTAGGGGGAAGGCAGATTGTATTGTAGGAGATACCATTATAGATTTAAAAACCACTAACGACATATTGAATTTTAGATGGTCTGCGAAGAAGTATAGTTATGATTTACAAGCATATCTCTATGTTTCAATGTTTGAAAATATAAATAATTTCAGATTTATTTGCATTGATAAAAACACTTTAGAATTAGGTGTGTTCGATTGTTCTCCTGAATTTTTAGATAGTGGAAGAGTAAAATTGGAAAAGGGATTAGAAACCTACAAAAAACTTTTTACAAATGATGAAAACATTTATGAAAATTTACTCATAAAAGAAATGCTTAATTAACTCCATTGAGGTCATAATCACCTCGGATAGCAGGACCAATTTTCTTCATCTTACCATCCTTCGCATAATATACGGCCTTACCAAATCGGCGAGATTCTCCGATAAGTTTAGCCACCCCTACCCTATCTATTTCCTTAACCAAATTACCCCAAACCCATCCATTTCTTTTATCATTCCTCATAGTAAATACCATATACATTCCTGTATTTCCCACCCAATCATCCACCTTTGACCCTTGAGGTTTGAACTTGGCTATTGGACCCATAATTAAAATAATATCATTCTTAGTCTTTGTATTTCTCATAGCCTTGAACTTCTTAATTTTATTCCTATTAAGAATGGCGTAACTACGAGGCATAATGAGTATAATAAAAAACGACTATTTAAAAATTCGCAGTATTTATATAGGTGTAATCAATATCTAATCTTATGGCTCTTAAGATTGCGATTTGTGGAAAAATGGGGAGTGGAAAAACGACATTAGCAAATTCTGTTCTTGAGAATCATTCAGTTTTTCAAAAAAGGTCATTGGCCGAAGGAGTAAAGAAGTTTGCACGATTTGTATATGATATTCCTGAAGGAAAAAAGGATAGAATATTATTTCAAAAAATAGGTGATGGGGCAAGGAATGAATTGTATGAAGATGTTTGGATTACAACAATGTTGAATAATTGTAAAAATGATGAGTATATAGTAGTTGATGATGTTAGATATTATAATGAAGTAATGAAGTTGAAGACAAAGGGATGGAAAATAATAAAAATAAACATTAATAATGAACTACAAGAGAATAGGATAAAAAAGACCTATCCTGATGATTGGGAAATCCACCTTAATTCAAGAGGGCATAATAGTGAAGTCGAAGTTGATTTAATTCCTGAAGATTATTTTGACATTATCATCGAGGCTAAAGATGATGAAAACCCTAAATTAATATTAGATGAATTCGTAAGAGATAATTTGAAGAGGTATCATCTCTTATAATATTCTGATAAGTCATCAATGATTTCAATACCTTCTGCATCAAAATTAAATCCTGTATTGGCCTTCTTGATAGCATAGGCTAATCCGAATATCAAAAGAACCGTTCCAAAATTAAATGCCTTTAATGTATTCTCACTTTGAAACATTTTAGAACCATTTTGAGGGCCTTCTAAATCCACAATACCCATACACCCTAATTTGCCCAAAGCCTCTTGGAAAGCAAACCAATCCACACCCGCATCATTTTGCAATCGACTCGAACCATCACCCATTTCAACATTTCTATTTTGACCTGATTCGACAGTTATTGAATTAACATCCACAGAAGGATTCGACATTTGCATAGCCCTCATCACAGTTTCCCTATTTGGAAATACTAATATCCTCACTCGATTATGAAATACCTCATCATTCGTGCGGGTGTCTTTTTGTTTGTGTGGATAGACCAAAAACTGCGAAACGAACTCATCGTTATCCCTACTTCTTACGAACTCTCGGCATATGTCTGTGCTTGAGAAGTATTGCCGGCCCGTGTATATCTTACCATCTTTCAAAGGGTGTCCATGTATTGTCCATTTCTTTTGCCCGTTTTTGAAACCATGTTTGGCGTGGTCTTGTCTTTCCTTTGTTTCAGGATTAACTTCTATACGGCTTAAACCACCATAACTGACTGTTCCTAACTCATATCCCTTATCTGTATCATAAACATAACTCATCCATTCTCTTTCTTCATTCGTCTTATCCGATTGAGTTTTCATGACTTCCATAGCCCCATCGGTGAATTTATCCCATTCCTTTTTCCACAAGGCCATATATTTCAATTTTGTTTTTGTTATTTAAAGATTACTTAATCTTTATATAGTTGTGTAAGGACTTATAAATATGGACACTTCCTTGATGAATTGGGGTAGGGGCAAATCATTGGATTATGTGTTCGTATATTCAACAGGAAGTTATGGCGATGATGGTTTGGACATAGGGTTTGGAACTGCTTTTGAAAATATAGACGAGGTTATCAAACAATTAAAAATAAGTATGCGAGAACACATTTCAGAATTGATACAATATTCCAATATAGAGAATGTTATGGCGAATCTCAAGAGGAATCTCGCAGAAGGTATTAATCATAGGACTAAAGAGGAGATATTAACTGATTTTGAATTTGCGATTAATGGATTTGATAGAGAGATGGAAGAACACCAACTTGGGTTTTTTATATCTGACCCATTTTCTAAAGAGGTTTTAGGAAGTTCAATGACTTTCACAACCGAAGAAGCACTACTGAATGAGAAAAATATTAATCTATATAACGCTATTACCAACTACGGAGGAATAAATCAGGCGATTGATATTTCTTTTGATTCCTTTGTTGATATATATATGAATCTCATTGAATCTAAGATTTTTGAAAAATTAAGAATCTTGTATAGTGACCCTAAAGCCATTAATAATGCAAAGAGAGTATTGAAAGAAAGAAACTCAGATAGCAGAATAATAAGACAAACAAGAAGAATTAAGAGTATTTGCGGTTTTTCTTACTATCAGGAATACCACAACTTTTCGTGGGAAACAACCATAACCATAAACTTCTTCGACCTTTAAGCAACCTTTTATATAGGTAATTAAACACATGAGATAATAACCCAATAGGGAGGAAAAAGAAATGGCAGAAATGAATGAAATTGAAGCGTTTTTGAACGAGATTGCTGAGGAAAGTAAGGGCGACACCCCTTCTCGCTATATTAATAGAGAGAGGATGGATTCGTCTATCAATGAGGAAACTGGGACAAGCGAATTGTTCTCAGGATATATCTTTGAGGGCTACACCGAGGGAATCGAAGGAAACTACGGTGAATCCACCGCAGTAAGAGTGATTAGGCCTACTGATGGTCGCAGAATGACTCTATGGCTAACTGGATTCGAGAAGGAGCATTTTGCATCAGCCGTGTCTAACTGGACACAAGATGGTGCATCGTTCCCGATGGTCGTAAAGTTCCTTCGCCACAAGCAAATGTCGAAGAATGGTAGGCAATACAACCGATTCTCCGCACAACTGCTAAACTTCGGGGATTCGGTAACAGTTCCACCTGTTCCTGAAGACCAATACGAAGATGTGGAGTGAAGTCAAACGCAAAATGAAGCGTTAAATCTCTTATCGCCTTCGGGCGTTAAGAGTGAATCTTTAAATAGTCGCTTAGGAATCACTATTTATGCTTGATAGAAGTCAATGGTTAGCAATTGGTTTGGTATCAGGCTTTGCTTACATTTTAGGTAAGGATAGAGAATCTTTTGAGGCAGAATCCTTTCAGGCACATGAATATTCATACTACCATAGAAATAAGGCTTTGAAAGCATGGAGGAAGAATTACGAGGCATCGGGAATCTTAGATGATAGAGCAAAATGGAATGAGTTATATGACTCTTTTGATAAATATAAATCTCAAGGTTTTTCAAAAGGTCAAAGTATGGTTAAATCTATGAAAGAAATGGGCATTTATAATCAATTAATGCAAGGAGTAAATATTGATGCCTTTTTAGACCAGTATAGTGCTGAATCCTTTGAGGCGGAGTATATTCACATTTATGATACTACTATTACCGAACCAGAAATTTTGAAGAAACTTGAAGGGGCTGGAATAAAACCTATTGATTATTATTGGTTGACTGAAGATATATTCGGACTCCACATTAATTCTTCAGACGCAGACGCATTCCAAGAAGAATTTAATAAAAAGGATTGGACAGGGCTTTATGCGTTTGACGCACATGGGGGCGTAAGGTTCAAGCGAGCAGAATCAGATGGTATCACAAGGGATGAGAAAGGGATGCGCCATTCTCCACATAAGAAGTGTCCTGATTGCGGTGCTAAACCGACAAGCAGTTGGATTGACCCCGGTAAATGTGAATGTGGGCGTGTGATGAATCCAAGTGAATATACTAACATTCGATTTTCCGCCTTTGGTGCTGATGAAGATAACTTTACCGAAATTGAAAATTTGCTTGATTCAAATGATGATATTTTTCTCGGAACAGGAGATGGTTTCAAACCCGACCATCCTAATAGAGAGGAGATAATCGCATATCTAACTCAAGGAGGAGGCGGTCAAACACCTTATCGTGTATGTTTCACTTGTAGCCGAGTCACTCCTGATTGGGTTACGATTGATGAAGGATATGAATGCTTCCCTTGTGCAGACCAATAGGAGTAAGATTTATATATATCTCAATCCAATGATAATCATGCGGGTTATTTTAATTACGGGTTTTCCACATAGCGGAACAACCGTAGTTCAGAAGATTTTGGCTGAAACACCCGAAGTGGAACTTTTCTATGGTAAGGATGAAGAGGGCAATAATATCGTAGGAGAGATGGATAATAGATTCTTCTCCCATAAAATAAGAGAATTGCATCAACGAAGAATTGATGAGATAGAGTATGCGGAGATAATGGAGCAAGAAGAACCTGAGTATGCAGATTTCATATTAGCGAAAGACCCGATGTTCCATAAGTTCTTTCTTGAGGGAGATTATAAGGATTATATCAAAATATTCATGATTAGAAATCCTCTTTTCGTTTTCTCATCCCTCAATAAGAGGTTCGATTACGACATACCCTCAGAACAAGGAGTTCAAAAATACATAGATACTGTTCAGTCTTTCAATGATTTGAGAGAAAATCCTATCGAGAATGTATATACGATTCGCTATGAAGATTGCTTTGAAAACAATTTCGAGAACCTAACTAATATCTTAAAGGGGATAGGTATAGAAACAAATGACTCACTATTCGAGAGAGGTGAGGTGAAAAGAGATTCCGAAGATAGTAAAGAGATTCCTTCCTCTATGAAAGAAGGCTTAGAGCATACGGAATATAGGACTTGGCAGATAAACCAACCCTTGAGAAATATGAATGATTATAATAAGTTAGACTTGAAATGGGAACAAATAAATCATTTGTTGGATAGTAAAGAGGTGTTGAAGGCCTACCCCGAATTAGTGGAAATGATGGATAGAACCTTGCACGGAGAAGTGAATATCCGAGTCTAATATATCCTAAAACTTTAATAAGGTCTTAGCGGATTAATGATTATGAGCGATGCTATTCCTGATGAAATTAGCACCTTCGCATGGGAGTGCGTTCAGAATTTCGAGGAAACCGTTTTAGATATGAAACAAGTCTATAACATGAAGATTTTCGATGATGAATGTGAGGGGTCGGGGTTTTGCACCAAGATAGAAACTGTGGGAATAAATCACAAGGATGCAGGTAAGAGCAAGGTCATGTTGAAGTTCAACCTTAGTGATGGTGAATACTCCATTCCTTGTATAACTCATAATGCAAAGGAGAAATATCTTGCAGGAGCGATTGAGGATGAGGAACTCGCTGATATGCTAATGACTCTTACTGAAAGTCAAAAACAAGGTAAGAGAATAGAGGTTCGAGGAAGATATATTAATTTCGGAAAGAAAAGAGTTTTTATTTGCGATAATATTAAGATTGATAGTGGGTTCAAAGAGAGCCAAATGACTAAAAAACAATTTCATAAGTTCAAGAAATTATGTAGTAATAACAAACTTACTCCTTTGGATTTGGCTATGAGGGATGATACACTTTGGGCTGAATTGTATGCTAAAGAGTATCTCAAGAAGGCTATCCTACTCTTTCTTTTGAGTCCTTCAAAGAAACAAGATATGATTCACATAGGAATAGTTTCAAGTCATGGAGAGGGTAAAGACCATTTGGTTGAAAGGGTGATTCAGCCTGTGGCTCCATGCAGAATGGCGGGTTCGGGTAAAATGGCTACTATTCCCGGTCTTTTTGGAGCGATGAGTGGTGATGACCTGAATGCTATTGAGATAGGTCTAATGCCTAAGATGAATCATGAGAGGGTCGCAGTTTCTGAGTTTCAAACATGGGGTGATGAAACATTCGGGGAACTCATGAATATGATGGCTAATGGCCGAATAGAGATGCAGAAGGGTGCTTTGGATATTCAGCGTGAAACTACTCTCAACCTACTTTTCTTAGGGAATCCTCCACACTACTATGACGAGGAAAAACACGATAAGAAGGAGATGTTAGCCGCCTTTGGACAATATACATATCAGATTATATCTCGTTTAACACTTATATTCACACAACTTTCGTTAAGTGGTGCGGAGGCGAAGGATAGAATTAGGATGGCTATTATTGATTCAATGGATGGAGTCTTTGAAAAGGGTTCTATGAAGAAGGATTTAGATATGTGGAGAGCATTCTTCAAAGAGTATTTTAGATATGTATCTCATATAAAGCCACAGATTAAACCCATAATGCCGAGAATAAACTCTATATATGATGAGATGGAAAACAGACCTCAGTTCAAAGATGCTTTTTGCATTCGTAGCACTACTGATAATAGAAAGTATCAAGAGTTCGCTAATCTTGTTAGAGGTTTTGCTCGGCTATATGGTGATGAGAGAATAACCCTGAAGCATCTTTTGGAGGCACAGAATATATTTGAAGTAAGTCTGCAAACCTTGACTGAGGAATTCCCACTATCTGCTATGATGGAAGGGGTGGATGAGGATGTTATCGCCATCTATCAGAAACTATTGAAGGATTGCCCAGTCGCCGAGTCTTTGAAGGACTTGAGAACAACGGTTAAGATAACTAACGACCAATTAGATATACTAATAAGGAGTGGGGCTATCACTAAGTTTGAGAATGGGGCTTACTTCGTCAATGAGGGTTGGGGAGGTGAGTTCTGATGGAAGAGGCAGTAGTCGAAACTTGGAAGTATCTGAGAATGGCTTATTATCCTCGCTTCCTAAGTGAGATAGTAAAGATGCCTTGGGATTTCCGATATGATGTGCTTAAGGAGATACATGGCGATTGGAAGATACTGAGCGATGAGCCTATCGAGGATATGATGGATTATGTCTTCGATAAAGGATATTTCGGAATATTCTCAAGAGGGGTGATGGTGAATGAGGATGGCTCTTTCCAATTACATAATTTAATATCTAAGAACTTAGGAAAAACAGGTATCTTCCATGAACAAATTTAAATAGTAGGGCTTGGATTTCTTAATATGGAAGTTCGTCAAATAGTTGCTCTTAAGGAGTCATTCCCTACTGTGAAGGAAGTAACTAAGTCCTTCTTCGAGAAAACCAATCATCAGATGAATGATGAAGAAGTGGAATTACTAAAAAAATCACTTGCTTTTAGGGGGGAAAAGGTCAAGGATGCTAAATGGGGTGGAAATATATTCTCTCAATCAGAAGTTTTGGGAATGTATTTGGTGGCTTTGAACAATGGGGATAAAAAGGAAGATTACTTCATGGTGGTTGTTTCTAATCATCCTATGCAAATACTCGGAAGAACTACGGGCAGGAAAGGCTATTCTTGCGAACAGATAGACCAAACATATTGGAAAGGACCGTTTCAAGACTTAGCCTATCTAAATCCTACTCTTTATTTTTGGCAACCTACTGATGATTTTTTGAAAACAGATAGTTTGGATATTGAAAAGGTGATGGAGTGGATTAAAAAAAATAATAAACTAATTGGATTCAAGTGGTCTGCAAGATTGAATACAAGATGGTGCATTACTGAGAAAAAGAGATTCGATGTAGGGATAGACCCCAATATATATCCGATGGAAGGGATAAGACCTCCCATATACAATGATTTCATGGTAGCCACTTGGTATATTTTCGAGAGTAAAGGATTCTTGAATTATAGAGTCGCTGAAACCCCTTATGTTTATGTCGGCCATTCTGATTCCACAAGAGGGGGTGGAACATTGCACCTCCCCTTCATGGGATTACAGAATCGAATAAATTGGTCGGCGATTGAGGAGGCTTGCTATCAAGTGATGGAGGCAGTAGGGATGGAAAGCAGTAATAAGAAGGAAACGCCTCTAATAGACCTCATCCCGACTGAAGATGAAATCCTCATTGATGCGGTTGATGAAGAAGAGGAAGACATAGTGGATAAGATTATGGTAATGCAAAGACTTACTGAAATGGAGGTTGAAACCTTGCGAGAACTACTGAAATACAATTATAGATACGAGGAGGCAGTAGTCGATGCGATGGATGAGGATGAGATTCAAGAGGAGTTTAAACAGATTTGGAAACTTTAATTCACGATAGGTTAATATAGTTGATTTTCCTATTAATCGTTATATGCCAATTCCAATTAAGCCTGATGCTCAACAAAGGGTATTACAGGCGTTAGCATATATGATTGAGCGTGGTTATGGTATAGGTAAGGCGGCGACTTTCAATAGAACGACTCCGCAGACTATGAAGAAGTATATGGCTTATGCTGGAATCAAGTATAAGATTAAGAATCGAAAAGCAGTAATCGAAAGGACAATGGAACAGAAGGTCAATCAGTTTTTACTGAATATGAGTGGAGGACTATCTGCTTCAAGGGCGGCAAGAGAGGCGAGAACTACAATTCGGACTATGAGTAAGCAGAAGATTGATGGCGATGATATTATCGTCAAGCAGGGAAGGAGATGGTCGCTCAATGTATTCGTGCTTTACGACCATAGCCTTGTGATATACGGTCATATAGTAGGAATGGATGGAAAGATACAAGGGATGTTAGAAGAAGATGATGGAACTATTCAATCCCCCGATGCTCCTTTCATTTGGTGGCAAATAGATTTCGATAATTTCGTTTCAACGCTCCCCGATACAGAAGTAGGGGAGTTTTGGAGTGATGATATAGTGGAGTGGCTTAGGTCTGAGTTGGAAATACCTCTTATAGCGAACGAAACTCTCTCAGAATCATTCTTAGGTAACTTAGAAGTGGAAGGTGATGCTCTTGCTGATGGGAGAGTGGAAGATGGAGGGGGGATGAAATTGACGATTCTTGAAGATTTGCTTTCAAGATACAAAGTGAGAATGCATACGACAGTAAATTACGGATTAGACGACAATCATCCTATTGGAACTATTAACTACATCAAGAAAGAAAATTTAGGAGTAGTTTCATCTAAAGGGTTATTTCAGATATTCTATGTGAAAGACATTCCATTAGCCTATCCCAAAGAAGGACCATTGGAAATGACCTTTGAATATGATTTAGAGGATGAAAGAATTTAAGTAGTAATACACATATTCTAAAAATATGATTTTAGAGCCTCCTTCTAAGGCAAAGATGGATATATTAAATATAGCCACTCAAACGGTGATAAAAAGCCTTCTTAGTTTTTTTGAAGAAATGGGAATGATGGGGAGAAGCATAGAATATCCTACGGCTATGGTAAATGATGGATTAGCAGGTTATAGAACACTCTTTGGAGATGTCTGGAAGGAATTCCAATTCACCAACCCTTTAAAAAAGGAAGTTGGATATTCAACATATACTGAACCCACTATAAGACAAACCGTTCAGGACTTAGCACAAAAAAGAATTTGATAGCCAATCCATCCTATCCGACTGGAGAGAGTTGGCACGAAGTCACTCCATCAATAGCAAAAGATTGGGTGACTCAGCAAATGAATGATTTAGTGAAAAAGACCAATAGCCCCATTCTTTTAATACAAACTCAACCCGACTATATATGGGGTTTTTACTATGACCCCCAAATATCATTTATTGGTGATTTTAAGGATGCAATGAATAACAATTATTACTTAGAGGTTAGCCATGCCGTCAAATTCACCATCGGCGGCAACCCAAATGCCATTTATATCAAAACTCCACCAATTTACAATGGATGTTTCGATAGTAGTTGTTACAAAGAAATTTTTTCTTCAAATCCTTCATATTCACCCAATAATTTAACATATAAGGATTACGCCGAAATCACAGGTTCGACAACATATCGCTTGGGTGATAATTGGGGTGGTTATAGAACAAAGATTTTTCAAGGATTTAGAGATACTAACAAAAACGCTATGTTCCTATATGTGTTAGAACCTAAACCAACATCATTAATGAATTGGAATTCAGTTCCTTGGGATAATAATTCTAAATAGTCGAAAAACAATGGATAGGTATGTCCTCCGATGAAAGTTTCGTGGAGTGTCCTTATGGCATAGGTAATCTTTAAATAGTCATACAGATATTTCCTTTTTATGGCGCTCGAACTTCAAAGTTGTGGAACAGGTGGAACTGCTTATACACAAAAGACTTGTGTTGTAAATACTGCTACGGGAACATCTGAAGAAGTGATTTCTATGGGTAATGCACCTAATGGCGATACAATTTACTACACAAAATCAACTGCCGCCGCAGGTAAGGGAACTGCATGGGCGCAAAAGGGATATAGGTTTAACGACCAAGGACAACTTTATGCTCTCGGTGCGCTTCCTCGACAAATAAATAATCCGAAACCATACTTGGGAACGCCTGTAACAAGTGCAGACCCGCAGGATTTCCAATACCTAACTGATTCACAACCCGGTGCAGGTTCGTGGAAGATGTATTGGAGTAGGGTTTTCCCTTGGTGGGAGAATGTCTTTGGAGTAAGACAAACACCAATGCCTCAAGGAGCATTGAAGGCGGAGGACATTACCAATGAGAAAGGATTGAAGATTGGGGCTACTTTTGGATTACTATACCTAATTGCTAAGGCAAGGCGTGACTAATTAAAGTTTATATGCCACTATTAGGTGGATTTATTTGTGGTAAGATACACAAGAGCCAAATGCAAAGATACTGGTTGTCCGAGAGTCATGGGCGAAACCGTATGTAGGGTCTGTGGAAAAGACATATATAAAAGGGGCTAATCTTTAAATAGTCGCTCAGAAATTAAGAATTATGGCTCTTGAGAGAAATCAATGGTTAGGAATTGGTATTCTTGCGGGTATGGCTTATCTGTTTGGGAAAAAGAAGAATCCTTTTGAGGCAGAAGAATATGAAGGTTGCCAACACGAATGGAGAACAGTAAGGTATGGAAAGCACCCCACTAAAAGGAGTCAGGTGTGGTTGTGTAAGGGTTGTAATGCTGAGATTGATAGTATCACGAAGCCCTCTCAAAATAGAAAGATTCGACCCAATTCTTACACAAAAAATTGGAGAATGCCGAAGCAAAGTCATTACTTTGGGGCAGAATCCTTCGGTGCTGAAGATTCCCGAAGACGATTGAAGGTATTGATGGAAGGGAAATCCAAAGAAGAAAGAAAAAGAATCTCTAAGATGGTTCAAGTAAGGGGTTTGGAAAACACTATTGCCGAATTGATGGCTAATGCAGAAGCGTTTGCCGCAACAACCTTCGATGAGGATGATGATGATAGTCCTAAAATAAATAGGGATGAATGGATGCCTCGGACAGATTGCGAGATTTGTGCAAGGCCATTCACCATCAATAGGTTCGGCCAACAACTCATTCAGCACTACCTAAAGGAATCAGATAATGGAGAGAAGGCGTGGAAGTCTAAGAAGAATACGGATGGAGTAAGAAGAACGGCAAGAAACCTCGCTGGATTCTTTTTGTATGAGTATGGGTTAGACGCATTGAACCAATATGTGCTATTCCAAGACAAGACTGGAATATCAGACAAAGTAATAGAATTATTAAGGTTGAGTTTGGTTGAGAGGGTAATTGCAGGTGATGTAGTGAATCTGATAGAGATGATGGATATGGGGGATGAGGTTGATGGCGAACCGATGTTTGGTAAGAAATTTGAAGATGACTTCGGAAGCGAGGGAAATGAGGGAGTATTTATATAGGTGTTAATTTCCATTATTTTTAGATTACTTATGGATTGGGAAAGTATTTTTAAGAATAGAACATTGTATGCTCTCGTTCTATTAATTATTCTTGGGTTGCTTTCAGGATTTGCAGGATGTATTACTCAAGATACAGATAAAACTGTGGCTGAGGATGATACCTTTATCATAGTCCATGAGTCAGAATTCTTTAATGATAGCCATGTTTTTGAGGGAGGGATTTATTTGGGTTATAATAATGAACACCAATATAGTTTCAATATCACAAACCTTACTCAAACTATTCATTTGAACTACACATTTCAATATCGTTTTGAAGAACCTCTTGTGGGTCCAGCAGGTGAAATAAGAATAACTTGGACATTCTATAATGAGAGTGCGGATGAGAACTTCATACTACATACAGTAGTAAGCGAACCTACGATGGCGGAAAACGGAACAATAGTTTATTATGATGACTACTTAGATGGCTTTGAGAATCTCACAGGAGAAATTACAGTAAGAATAAGTGGAAATGGCTCAGACCAAACATTAACAGGAGGAAACAAAGACTTCTTTATCCTTGAATCCGAGTTAGAACACGCAACAATCATCTAATCAAGAGGTTTTAAATAGTAAAAACCGTAATTAAAAACTATGGCTGATAATTGGCAACCGTCTAAGGAAGAAACGGCACTAATTTACAGTTTCGCCCTTCAGAATATTCTTGAGTATGGTGGAGCGCAAATGGGTTCTATAATGGGAAAACTCAGTCAGAATTTCGATATGAAGCAATATGGGAAATTACTCCCTCGATATGTTATAGCCCAAGTCAATAAAGCCAATGCACTTTTACAAAAAGAAGGTGTGGAAGCGGTAAGGGAGGAACTTATTGAAATAGATTCCTCCAAAATGGAAAGATTGGAAAAGGAGAAGGTAAAGATAGAAAGAGTGTTTCCCGACCTACCTAATGTGGAACAAGGAAATTTTAAAGTAAGATTCGCACCAAATCCCAACGCCTCCCTCACAGTAGGACACATGAGAGGAGTTCTAATTAATAAATATTACGCTGATAAATACAATGGCGAATTCGTTTTGAGATTCGATGATACATCAACCGATGTGAAACCCCCAATAATCAAAGCCTACATACAAATTCTAAAGGATATTAAATGGCTCACAGGTAAAGCACCTGATGATGTTCTGATAGCAAGCGATAGGATGGATATATACTATGACTATGCCGACCAACTCCTCGCGTTGAACGGTGCTTATATGTGCAATTGCAAGAACTTCAAGGAACTGAAAGATGCGAGCATACCTTGTCCTCACAGGGATTTGTCTGTCGAAGAGAACCTTGAACTCTTCAACAAGATGAAACAGGGCGATTTTGAGGCAGGGGAGTGGGTTCTAAGGGCAAGAACCGACCTTGATGCCCCCAACCCTGCCCACAGGGATTTCGTGCTATTCAGGGTGCAAAGAAACGCCCATCCACGAACAGGGGATTCTTATAAGGCTTGGCCTATGCTTGATTTCCAATCCGCTATTGACGACCACCTCTCAGGAGTCACTCACATTATCCGAGGAATAGACTTGCAAGACTCAACGGCAAAGCAGAAGATACTTTATTCCGTTTTCGATTGGGATTATCCTGAAACTACCTATTGGGGTAGGGTCAAGATTTTAGACCAAAATGATAACGAAGTTAAATTCTCCTCTTCCCAATATGCAAAGGATATAGCAGAAGGGAAATTCACAGGATGGGATGATAAGCGTCTATATACAGTGCAAGCATTCAAGAATAGGGGATATACGCCTGATGCCCTATTAAAGTGGTGGCTTGAGTATGGCTTGACTCGTAAGCCTATTACTGTTTCAATGAAAACTCTTGATACTCTTCAAAGAAGAAAGGGGAAGATGGAGGCAGAAGAATTACCACTCAGAAAATTATGTGATACTTGCCATAAACAAAGATTGAGTCCTTCCGCGTCGGGGAAGGGACAAACCACTTGTGCTACTTGTATAAGACGCCGCCCTCGACTCACCGAGGAAGAATTAGAAGAAAAAAAAAGAAAAGCGCGTGAATATCACCGCTTATATAAGCGTAAAATGAGGGCTAAGAAAAGGGAAATGGGTGCTGAAGAAGGAGATGAAATTAACATCACGAAAACTGATGATGATTTTCTTCAAGGGAAATTGAAAGCGGCTCTTGATACTTGGGATGATGATTTTTGGGCCATGAAACTTGAAAATTGGTTAGGCACATATTCTTCCTATAATGAAGACGACGAAGCAAGGGAGTGGATGTGGGCAAACGCTGTGTATTACACCCCCAATCATCCAATTGCACCGAGAGCAAGATGGAAACCCGAAATGTATCAACGACAAATGAAAAGCACCTACGGAGAAAATGCAGAAGAAGTTATTAAACAACAACAAGGTGAGATAATCGCCCCTGTTATCGCAATCCGTGAATATGATGGTTTCGATTATTTGGTTTCGGGAAATCATAGAAGTGCAAGTCAATGGAATGCAGGGAAAAAAACCATTCCAACAATTATTCTTGATATGTCGGCTTTTTACGAGGAAGGGGGAGAGGACTTCCTTACAAGGGCTGATGATGATTGGAATGCTGAAGAGGCAGGAATAGAGTATAAATATGCCCTTGTCGCTAAATATCCTGATATAGAATTACAAGATTTTAACATCCCTGAAGGTCTTCAGGTCATAGGAAAAAATCACATCACGATTGTAAGTGGAAAGGCTCTTAAGCCTGTAAAGAAAATAGTGAATGGGAATAAGGAAAATCTCGATGAACTACCTATGCCTCCTAAACCGATTTTTGGAGATACTGGAATAGCCATTAGAGAAGTGGAGGGAGAAAATAGAGAAACCTACTTTACAGTAATTGAGAATCAAGAAGAGTTCCAAGATTACGCCAATCTCGTATGCTCGGCATTAGGAATCAAGAATCCTGAACCCAATCGTTTCTTTCACCTTTCCATAGCCAATAACCAAGGCGGAGATTCATTCAAGAGCGTAGGAAATATTGAGGCCAAGGACTTAAAAAAGAAATAATTATTTCTGCCAACGACTTTTACCCATATTAGAACTCATTTCCTTAATTCTTGAATGAATTCATCCACATCTTTAAAATTAGAAGTTTTTATTTTCATTTAAAATCCTCCCAAGGAATATTGTTCCAATTCATTAATAATATATCTCCTGAATCAACCTCGAATATCGCTTGAACCCATTCAGCACTATTTGTAGCATCCCAAGTATTGATACGATATGGTCCAAAAGTATATTTCACAATGTTGGGGTCCTTAATATCTCGCTTAATTACTCTAATATTTTTTATTGCATAATAAATAATCCTTTTTTTCTCATCGGAGTCATCTTTTGGAGCATAGATATATGTCAAAAAATCTTTTTTCCCAATAGGCCTTACTAAGTATATTGTATCATATTTCATCCAATCCCAAGTTTGATTAGTTTTGTCTTTTTCTATTTCTGTCATTTCTGTTGTGTCTTCATAAATATTCATGTGTTTTCTCAATACTCTTTTACTTAATAGTTTATCTTCGAGATACATTCTGAACTCACTAACATCTTTGAATTTCATTTCACACCCTCCCAAGGAATATTGTTCCAATTCATTAATAATCTATCACCTAAATTAACCTCGAATATCGCTTGAACCCATTTAGCATCATCTTTTGTAGCATCCCAATCCCCCACACCCAATTGGCTAAAATGAAGGGGGTCTAAGCCCCGAAAGAACTGCTTAATTCGGCTAATATTATGTTGTGCATAAAAAATATTCCTTATTTTCCTTTCGGAGTCATCTATTACAAATCCACTATCCTCATAAGATTTTTTCTCCCTCGACTTTGGAGCATAGAGATAAGTCAAAACTCCTGCGGAATTAGTTCTTACTAAGTATAAGGTATCATATTTCATCCAATCCCAAGTTTGATTAGTTTTGTCTGTTTTTATATCTGTCATTTCTCTTGTATCTTCAAAAATATTCAAGTGGCTCCTTGCCACCTTTTTACTTAATAGTTTATCTTGGAGATAGGTTCTGAACTCAGGAACACTCTTGAATTTCATTTCACCTCACTCCAAGGCTCTTTACTCCAATTTATAATGGGGGTTGATTTTGAATGCCTAAATGGGACTATTACTATGGGAATGATAGGCTCCCCCATTTGCTTCCCTAATTGATGAGGTTCTTTTACGAGATATAAATTACACCACATATTGTAACCCCCTCTTGTGTTTAGAACTGCAATGTAAGAAGCACCACCATAAATCATAACCTTATAGATTAAATATTTATTAACTCCTGCCTCATAACCATCACTTCCATCCTCCCTCATCCAAAAGTCAATACCATCTCTTTGTGCTAAATACATCAGTAACCAATCATTGTCTTTATTAGTCCAATGAGATACTACTCCTGTTGAACTATTGTCTAATAAACTTCGCAAATTGGGAAGGCTATAAGGATGAGGCGATTCCGGAACTTGAACTATGTCAGTTTTTATATAGTCCTTTAAATATGCGTATTTGATAGCCTCACCCACATTCCTATATTGCCACTTAGAAGAATCCTCCGTTTCGACCCATTTCACATATGAGGTCGGGTGATTAACGCTCGGGGTATATTCGATACGCCAATATTCATCAGGGACTCTCAATTTCTTCATAATCTGAGTAACGAAGTCATTAATAATTCGCTTTCTTTCGTTTCGAGGAATCATCATTTCAAATTCCTCCAAGGCTCTCTATCCCAATTTAGAAAAAAATTATCTCCCAATTTCAATTCGAGATAACTCATTACCCAACATTCTCCATCATTAGAATTCATTTTCCAAACTTTAGAGTCTTGATTCCATTTTCTATCATAATCTAATGATACCCACATAAACGACCCTTCTTGATTTCCATAGTAAATAAAGTATGAGTTATTCGCCTGATTAGTAACTAAATATGTTTTTCCAAATTCCATCCAATCCCAATTTTTACTTGGTTTTGGCTTACTTATCTTTTCATTATCTTGAGCAATTCGCTTTATTTGAGAATCAAAATCGCCATCTTCCAAAGATTTTTTGATAAACCAATAAAAATCCTCCTTATTATCGAATTTCATTTCAAATCCTCCCAACTAATTGTGTTCCAATTGAGGAATGAAAATGATGGGTTTAAAAAATTTATATGATGCCAACCAATACCTTCTAATTGATTTAGGCCAAGGCCGGTGTGTCTATCAACCCCCCTAACCCTCACAACTCCATTCCCATGTTTAAACAAATTATCATCAAAAGGAATAAGACGAATAATATCATAAAAAATGATACTTTTATCCTTATTAACACTAAAGTTAGTAAAGACGCTACTTGTCACATCATTCGCCGCATAAGAAAACATAGCCTTTGGATTTTTCTCCAAAAATTCCATTCTTTCCTCATAAGACATTTCAACAAGATTTACCTTATCCATAGAATCATATGTTATTTTATTCTCAATAAATGTCTTTATAGGAGTTTTCTCAATAATATTTATGAGTCTATTCATTTCATCACCAACAGGAACACCAAATTTATCTTTTATTACATTCTTCCTCATTTTTTATCACCCCAAGGCACAACATCCCAATTCATCAAAGATGATTCATTAGATATTAGGAAAATATCATAGTTACTCAACCAATTCATCCTTAGCATAGAGAGATTAAATGAACCTCCTGTCGAACTAAATTCAAATGGCTTTCCTACAACCCCTCTCCCTCCTTCTAAATCTATGTCGGCATACATTTTCTGAAATATAAAAGGAGGTCCATAGGCTACCCTCCCGCCGATGTTTTTATAACTGGGGTTCAAAGCCATGAAATACCAAGTATTTACTCCTTCTCCAAGAGAGGCTTTAGTCATAAATTTCTTATTCCACCATGCGTCATCACCAATAGGTATCGACAATTCACTACTATCACCAACTCTTCTTCTATTTCCGCATATAGACGAAGGAATAACACGGAAAGTAAATCTCTCACCCGGTTTCATTTTGCATCACTCCAAGGCATTTCATTCCAATTAATCAAAGGAGTTCTTTTTCCAATATCTTTGAATTTGATTCGATAAAAGTCCCAATCAATTCTCAAACTCCCCTCCAACCAAGCATCATTAGGTGTCTGAACCATTCTCCGTAATTGACTATAATCCTTCGATTCTAAATCACTAACAGATAAAAAATCATATATTTGGTTATCATCAATTAGATATTGTTCTGCCATAGGGTGTGTCGAATAGTTAAACCAATAATAATAGGTAGGCAATCCTCGAAGCGGCTTGGAATCCTTTGTGGAAAACAGGGAATTACTATTACTCACCTTCTGAAAAACCATTATCTCATCCATCTGAGGCTTTACATAACCTATGCCTCTATTTCCTTGCTCTCTAATATTATTCTCCTCAATCATCTTATCCTTTATCAATTCTCTATTTTCCACAATCCAACGAGCAAATTCACTATAATGCCAAATAGAGTCATTATTACTATCCGTTATCCAAGGAGTTGAGGATGACATAAAATAGCATTGTGCTACTGCTACTTAAATTATTGGGAATTTTTAAATAGTTAATGTATCATACCCCTAATTATGTATGAGTATGAAATAACAGTTTTACGAGTGGTTGATGGAGATACGATAGATGCTCAAGTGGATTTGGGCTTCAAAGTCCATCATAAAATCAGAATAAGGCTTTATGGAATTAATGCACCTGAATCACGAACAAGGGATTTGGAAGAGAAGAAGCGTGGTAAGGCGGCTATGGCGAGGGTCGAAGAACTTATCCAATCCGCAGATAAGATTATACTAAAGTCACACGGAGTAGGGAAATTTGGGCGTTGTTTAGGTGAGATAACACTCATTAATTTTAATGATGGTGAAGATAAAAACACGGAATTGACTGAAACTTTGCTCGCTGAGGGTCATGGAAAACCTTATTTCGGCGGAAAGAGATAACTTTTATATAGGTGTAATTCTAAAATAGCCAGTATGAACGGCTTCAGAAAGATGATTGGGAAGATTACTTCGCCGATTTTTGTTCCGTTGAGGAGATTTATAGTTTGGGGCGATAAAAACTTCGGGACTTGTGATTCTCAATTAGAAATAGTTCCGAGAGATAAAAGGGAGTAAATAAAATGGGATTTGAAATTATAAAGGTAAGAGGGCTTCTCGCTGAAGATGATGAATTGATAGGAAGAATTTTTCCTATTTCTATTGACGGTAATGAGGTATCAGATTATCAATTAATTAAATTTGATTCTCCATACGCTCTTTTGAAAAAAATTAGCGATGAGGAAGAGTAAGGTGATATAATGGTAACAAAAAGACATAAGAGAGGAAGACTATCCTCCGAGATTGATAGAAATAGAGTTGGGTTGGCAGAACAGAATGGGAAGGTGAGTAAAAAGAGGAAGTTGGTGACACATAGGATTAATTACTATGCAATGAATAATAATATTACTCAAGATGGAACGCAAGTATTTATTCATACTGGTGATTTCGAGGAGGAGTGATTGTGAGTTATACTAAAATTAGTCATTATATATTGGGAGCCTTCATTGGGGCTTTGGGTCTTTTCAATAGTAGTAAATTAGAAATACGACAAGAACTAAATACTAATGGGGAACTGCTTTTCCAAAACGGGCAAATCATTTCTGCGGCCCTCATCTTTGTATGTATCGCAGGGATTATAGGGGAGTTTTGGTTCATGAGCGAAATGAAAAAATGCCTCCCTAATAAGGATGGAATGAAAATAGTCAAAATGAAGAAAAAGAAATCTGGAAAGGTGAGTAAAAAGGAGTCTGAAGATAAACCAATCATTAAAGAGGAGGAGTTTGAGAGATGGGAAGATGATGGAGGACCAGTAGGTAAAGAGATGAGTGAAAAAAAGAGTAATCCTAAGAAAAAAAAGAAGAAGGACATGAGTAAATGGTTATTTGACCCAGTTACTAAAGAAGAAATAGCGCGAAATAAGGAATTAGAAGAAGAGTAGGTGATATAATGTCTGATATATATGATTCCACATGGCATCCTGAAGACGACTTACCTGCGTGGGTGTTTGATTATAAAGAGTGCGATACTTGTGAGGGAGTAATAGATGAGGGACGCGATTATAGTGAATATGGGATAACTGTATGTGCTTGCGTTGAGTGTAAAGTATGCGATGAACCCACCGTATTAGATGATGAGTGTCTAATATTTAATATCCCCATTTCATTCCGCCCTAATCCATCCTTTGTTTGTATTTGCATATGTTATGATTGTAGTATGATAATAGAGAATGCATTAGAAGGAGATTTTTTAGAGAGGGGGAATTAATATGCCTTATATCCCTTGTGGAGAAAGGGAAGAATTAGATGAAATAGTAGGGGCTTTAACTACAAATCTAAGAAATGGAAATTTTAGAGGAAAGTTAAATTACTTTATCTCTTCTGTCGCTCAGGGATTGGTGGAAGCAAATGGCGTTTCATATTCATTCATCAATGACTTCATAGGGGTATTAGAGTGTTGTAAATTAGAGTTATATAGGAGAGTTGCTTCTCCGTATGAAGATTCTAAAATTGAAGAAAATGGGGATGTTTTTACTATACCCTTCACAAATGTTTCTGAGTTAGGGAAAAAAATATCGAAAGATAGGGCTAATTTAAAAGAATATGACCGTAACTTTCATAAAGGTAATGACGAGAGGTAGTCTTATGAAGTGTAATAGTTGTGGAATGGATATGAGTTGTGGGATTGCTACCCCCAATACAACTACTTGTTGTCGTTGGGTGGTTATGAGATGAGAGCGAAAACAGTAACTCATGTTGAGTATGAGGTTTTTAATGCGATATTGGATTCTAACTTGATAGCAGAAACTATTAATGAATTAAAGATGGAATTAGTTCCTGAAGGAGATAAAGTCGCAAAGAAGAGATTTGAAGATGGTGTTAAATCGGCGGCTCAATATATAGATAATCTCGCCCAAAGGAGAAAACACAAGTTGCCACAAGAACACCAAGACTATATAACAAAGGAGTGAGTGTTTTGAATGATTACTGCATCTGTAATAGAAAGCAATATAATGCGACTGAATATCACTATGCGAGATGCTTAGTTTGTCTTCTTCATATACCCTATGATGAAGTAATAGATGGTTGGAACAAGTTGTATAATAGGGCGTGAGTTTCGTGGATAGTGCTATAATAGAATCTATTATGTCATTTATTGCCGTATTTTCGCTAACTTCATGGATTCCGCAAATTGCGAGAATGTTAGAAAGAAAACAAACAGATGATTTTAGTTTATGGACTACTCTCATCCTATTGATATGTAATGGTTCTTGGTGGTTTTACGCCATATATATTGAAAGCAACAGTTTTTTCATTCAACAGACTCTAACTCTAATTATGTTAGTGTTGTTTGGTAGTATCATTATCCGATACAGAACCACTCCCCTACTCTTTAAAACAAAAAAGGAAGTGGTTAATTGATACCAAAGGTTAGACATATAGGACATTTCGATTTCAATCCTGTTTGGGGAACTAAATGGGTCAATTACTGTGGTTATGATTTGAATGGGAGAAATTGGGATGATGAATGGATGCGTGATGAATCACTATTTCTTGCCCTACCATTCTGTAATAAATGTTTAAAGGCGTTCAAAAAACAAAGAGGTATTGATTACCAAGATTGGGCTAAAGAGATGAAAAATCGTCAAAAATCTTCTCCTCAAGAAATCATTGTTAAAAAGGTTTCTCAAATTTCATTCTATGATGAAGTAAAAAAGTTGAGGGAATATCTCTAATGTTTAAGAAATTTTTTAAGAAGAAAGAAGAAATAAACATAGATGAAGTCTTCATCACATTTAGGGTAAAAAAACATATTAAAAAGGATTTTAAAACCATTGGTGAAGAATATATTGATGGAAAGATAATTGATAAAGATTTCTTTGTTGATAATGATGAGATAAATGATTATTTTTATGATTTACTCAAAGGAACAGAACATACCTTCATCAGCCAATATTGCATGGCTAATATTCTTATTGCTTATGAAAATAGAGAAGAATTTCTCGAAGCAAAGAATTTGTGTAAGTGGTTCATCGAATCAGGTCATAAGAATTTCAAAGATTATGAGTTCTATATAGTATGGAAAGACAATTTGAACAAAAAACAAGCATACTTGGATAATTTGGAAATAATAGAAAGATTATTTTTGTATGAACTACATCACTCACTAAAGAATAATTTTATATATTAGAAGCAGAATATCGAATCATGTTATTCACATTTTACGAAATATTAGGTGTGGGGTTGTTTTCCTCACTTATCTATGGGTGGAACAAAATTAAAAATAGAGATAAGAATTTTAACCATTATGATAATATTATGATTACCTATAAATTAAATAGGTATTTTAATAAGAGTTTAAAAGGCATTGAGAAGGACTATCGTAATGAAAAAATATCGGATGATGAGTTTTTTGTTGAGGATGAGGGAGTTATGAATTACTTACTGGATTTACTTAATGGATATAAATTTGATATTCATAGTGGCTTTTGCCGAGGCCATTTAATAATACATTATGAAGATAGAGAAAAATTCTTAGAGGCGATTGAACTTAGTAAATGGTTTATGAAACAAGGACATAATAATTTTAAAAATTATGTTTTCTATATTGTTTGTGAAGATAATACTAAAGAAACGACTATTTTCATGGAAGGAGATAATGTGGATATTTTACTTACAAATATGACTTCAGATGAGATAATAATGGAAGAAATTTTTCATTAATTACTGTAATAACATTTAAATAGTAGTGGGTTATATTAATCTTAATGTTAGGAATTAAGAAAGGTTCAAGATGTAGTAATTGTGATACTGTATCGGACTTAATAGTGGTTTTCACCCCTCAAGGAAAAAGAGGCTTTTGCGGCCCAGTTTGTCAGGTAAATTACGAGCAAAAAAAAAATGATATTAGATGGAGAGTATGAGGAAAAGTATAATGCCCTCTCGAAGAGTGGTGTGAGGGCAGTAACTAAAGAAATTCAAGAAATGGAAAGATTATTGGATTCATTAAAGAGAATAGATTATTATTCCACTATAACATATACGAGAAGAAAGAGATTGACTCTTGACAGAATTAGAGAAATATGCGAAAAAATAAAGATTCAAATTGATTCTTTAAAATACGATGACAAATTTAGTGCCGAGGATGAGATTACGGTGACGGTGCAGGATGTGGTTCGACAATTCTATTGGACTATGTTCAACCTCAAAAACATGATTAACACAGATATAGAGGGAACACACAAATATATAGAAAAAGTTGTGGATGTATTAGAGGAAGAATATCCTGAATTTAAGAATGAGTTTGAATAATTCTTGGGGAAAGGTTTTAATACTTATTCTGCGAAAGAGGGGTATGGATTATTCATGGCCGCTAATGGAAAATACTATCGGTGATAGAGAAAAAAGAGAATTAATCAATTTTATTAAAAATACAGACCGCTTTACTAATGGTAAGAGGGTTTTAGAATTTGAAAATAATTGGTCGGCATGGCAGAATTGCAAATATTCAGTTTTCGTCAATTCGGGTTCAAGTGCCAATATGCTCTTATTATGGGCGTTAAAGGAAAAGCACTTTAAAAATACAGAAATGGTAGTTTTAACTCCATCTTGCACATGGGCTACTAATATATCTTCGATGATTCAATTAGGAATAGATTTTGTAGTCGCAGATAACGATTTGTATAATTTTGGAATTTCCGAAGAATCTCTTATTGAGGCAAAACAAAAATATAAAGAAATAAATGTCATCTTTGTAACTCACTTACTTGGTTCTCCAAGTGATATGGATATGATTAAAAAACACTTTCCTAAAGCAATTCTGATAGAGGATTGTTGTGAATCTCATGGGGCTACCTATAATGGGAAAAAGGTAGGGAATTTCGGAATAGCCTCCACATTTAGTTTTTACTACGGTCATCATATGACGACAATCGAAGGAGGTATCGTCTGCACCAACGATGAAGAGTTGTATAACCTTTTGAGAATCATGCGGTCACACGGCATGAGCCGAGAATCTGTGGATGATGATTATAAAGAAAAGTTGAGTATTGAAAATCCTAATATAGACTCTAAATTTCTCTTCCCCTATACAGGATTCAATGTAAGGAATACGGAATTGAATGCGGTATTGGGAGATACCCAATTAACACAATTAAATGAATTCATAACTATCCGCAAAAGGAATTTGAAAGAGTTTGATAAAATCATTAAAAATCATGATAAAATTTTAAAGCCCTTTAATTTAGAAGGAAATAGTGCGATGGTATTTCCATTATTATGCCAAAGTAAAGAGATTAAGGAATCACTTATCCGAATTTTTGAAGAAAATGGTATAGAAACGAGGCCTTTCTTAATAGGAAATTTCGTCAATCAGCCATTTGTAAGGGATTTAGATTTGAAAACCACTAATATAGAAAACTCAAACTATTTTCATGATTGCGGGTTCTATATTGGAAATAATCACCTGATTCCAATTAAAACAATACAAAATTTAGATTCGGTGATTAACTTAATTTATCAAGAATTATACCTTAATCTTGAATAAGGTAGTTTTATAAGGGTTATATTAGGGATGCAAACTATGTTAGGTTATGCTTGTCTAAATGCGGAACTAAGGGAGAAGAAAATATACACCAATAGAACATTGCGAATGGCTACTTTGGTGGCAAAAGGATATGAAAAAGTTGCGGAGTTAGTTATTCAGAATCTTACTGATTTGATTACAATATTAGAATGGAATGAGGCTAATAATATTCGATTCTATCGCCTTTCATCGGAGGTGTTCCCTTTCATGAGCCATCCTGAGCATGGTTATCATATCAAAGACCTACCTCAAGCAGAAATTATATTAGATTTGCTTCAAAAAGCAGGTGACTATGCTACTATAAACGGCCATCGTATTACTACTCATCCCGGTCCTTTCAATGTTCTGCGTAGCCCTCATGAAAATGTTGTTAGTAAGACCATTTTAGACTTAGAGGCTCATGCTGAAATATTTGATGCAATGGGTTTTCACCCCTCTCATTACAATAAAATTAACATTCATCTTGGGGGGGCTTATGGAGAGAAGGATTCTGCAATGGATAGATTTGTTCAAAATATTGATTTACTATCCGACTCAGTTCTCAGGCGACTTACCATAGAAAATGATGACCGTGCTAATTTATTTTCGGTTTTTGACCTATATCATGGTGTTTATATCAAGACAGGCATACCAATTGTATTTGACTATCATCACCATAAATTCAACACAGGTGGAATGTCAGAAGAAGAGGCGGCAAAGTTAGCCTATTCAACATGGCCTACTAAGCCTGTGTTTCACTATTCGGAGTCTAAAACGCTTGAGCAAGGGCAAGAAAAAGAAACTCCTGCTCACTCAGACTATATCTATCAATACATAGACAACTATGATTTAGATATTGATATTATGATTGAGGCTAATATGAAGGAGCAAGCATTATTCCGCTACGCAAAGGAACAAAAGTCTTTAATAGGTGTAAAACAAAGTTAAATTATGCATCTTAATTATTTCTATCATCCCTATAATTATACTAAGTGTAATGAAAGGTGCGTTGAAGTAGCCTTAGCAATGGAATTTATACGAGAGCATCCCGATTATATAGAAATAGGTGCGGTTTTACCATATTATACTAAGAGTGCAAAGAAAGTTATAGATTGTTTTGACCCTGAAGGGGATGATGGAAGAAGATTATCAGAATGTGATATTAGAGATGAAAATGTAGTATGCATCTCCACTTTAGAACATTTCGGAACAGATGAATATGGTAATGAAAAATTGAGTAAGTTAGAGGGATTAGCAGGTTTATTACAAATAATCACTACTGCTAAAAATTATTTCATCACTATTCCAATAGGAATGAATAAAAATTTAGATAATCAATTAGCGTATATTCTTCCTGAATTGAATTGTTATGGATTTGAAAGAAAATTAGATAATCCCTTTGAATGGACTATGGTAAAAAATATTAATAGAGGACATTTTTTTCAAGACAATCTATATAACCATGAACCTTTTATTTTTGAAGATAGTTGGATATACGGCGGGAACTTTATCTTAGTAATAACCTCAGAAAAAATAAAAAATAACATATCCTTTTCACAAAAAAAAATTTCAAATTCAATTAATGGTATAATATATAATATATATAATCCTAATGATACTATCGAAAACTGTTGTTTAAATTCTTGGCAATGGGCAAATGATACTTATGAAAAAACCAAAAATGTAATTCGAGAAAAAAAACTTACACATTTATTGAATGTGGGCGCACACATTGGGACTCTTGCGATTCCCCTATCTTTAGAAATAAAAAAGGTAACTGCTATCGAACCTTATCCTCCAACTTATAAAAAATTAGTTAAGAATATTAAATTAAATAATATTACTAACATTACCACACATAATATAGCATTAGGAGAATCCGAAGAAGTTGGATATTTCATATCTGAAGATGCTATTGTTCAACAAGGGGATAGAACATTCGGAACATTAACAAATAATCTTGGAGGGATGCATTGTTTTACACAAAATGAAATAGAAAATAAAATCCGAAAGGGAGAATTGACTGATAAAAAATATCAATGTAAATATTATAAATTAGATGATATTGAAATAGATAATTTCGATATACTATTGATAGATGTTGAAGGGAATGAGTATGAGTTTTTGAAGGGTGCAAAAAATAAAATAATAAAAAATAAACCAATTATTAATATTGAAATATGGCCTGATGATAAAAGATTAGCAGAAAATATGATTACCTCAAAAAAACAAATCATAGATTTAATAAAATCTTTTGGTTATAAACAAATAAATGAGGGTTATTTAGAAGATAATATTTTCCACCCCTTGTAGCAAATGGTTATATAGGTCTAAAACCATTTTAAAGCATGAATCATGGTGAATACATTTCATTTCTTAAGCAACAATGTGATGCAGAATATGAAATAGCCAAAGTAGCAAGGTCGAAGGGATTTGACCCAAAAAACTATATTGAGATTCCTCAAGCAGAAGATTTAGCAGATAGAACTCAGAAACTCTTAGACTTTCTCAGACCGAGAAAGACCGCCGAGCAAATTAGAGAACTCACTCAATTACACGAAGGTAATCGTGAAATGGTTGCTATTGAAATCTCCAAAATAGTAGCGGCGGAATCTTACTTATACGGGAAATTCGAGAAATGTCCCGAATGTAAGGGTAGTGGAAAAATAAAAAAGGGGTGGCGAGAAAGTGATTGTCCTTCGTGCGAGGGTGCTACCATTAAATTTACTTGTGGTTCAAATCATGATTGGAGAGATACTATAAAATTGTTCGATGAGCAAAAAGACTTTGATGACCCTATCAAGGTATCAATCTCTTGTTATCATGGTGTTTGTGCAGGGTTAGCCGTTTTGACTGAAGGAATCCTTGTAGCCCCGCTTGAAGGAGTAGTTTCCGCTAATGTCATTCAAAATGACAACGGAACGCATTGTTTGAATGTTTCCTATGCAGGTCCTATTAGGTCAGCAGGTGGGACTGGACAAGCATTATCAGTATTGATTGCAGATATTTTGAGAAGAAAGTTTAATCTTGCTAAAGCACTAATCACCAATAGAGAGGTGGAGAGGTATAAGGAGGAGGTTTCTGTATATGCGAGGGGGTTGCAATATCGCCCATCAAATCCTCAATTGGAAATAATTGCTCAAAACTGCCCCATATATATTGATGGTGAGGGTGTGGGTCGAGAAGTTTCCGGTCAGCGTGATTTACCAAGAGTTAGGACTAATAAGGTAAGAGAGGGAGCAGTTTTGGTTATGTGTGAAGGGTTGGTTCTAAAAGCCCCTAAAATTCTTAAATATACTAATGCATTGAATATTGATGGTTGGAGTTGGCTCAATGAATTTATCCAAGAAAATAATGAAGAAGAGGAGGAAATAAAACCATCCTATAAATTCTTAGGCGATGTGCTTGCAGGGAGGCCCATTTTAGGCCTTCCAATGCATCAAGGGGGTCTTCGCCTCCGATATGGAAGAAGTCGCTTAGGTGGGCTTGCAACGACCTCTATACACCCTGCTACGATGAGGGCCTTAGCAGGGTTTTTGATAACGGGAACTCAGATGAAATATGAGCGCCCCGGTAAGGCAACTGTTGTGACTCCTTGTGAAACTATTGATGGACCTTATGTTCAATTTAAAGATGGAACTGCGAGAAGGATTTTAAATGAGGATGAAATACCAATAGGTTTGCCCATTGATGCTGATTGGCCTATCCAAAAAGTATGGGATTTGGGAGAACTTCTTGTCCCTGTCGGAGAATTTATAGAGAATAACCACCCCATTATTCCCTCCCCATATGTTTCGGAGTGGCATGAAAAGGTTATTGAGAAATATCCTGAATCATTTATTGATGCTTTGAACCACTCTCGCAGTAAGAATGTTCCTATGGCTCCTGAGTATGTTGCACATTTTAGTATGGCTACGGCTGAAGAGATAAAGAAACTTCTCGATAATATAAAAATTGACTTGTGTAAAGGAATAGCGTATATTTCTGAAGACTGTCTTGAAATAGCGTATAAAATAAATATAAATGTAGGAATAGAAAAAAATCAATATTACTTATATGGAGATAAAATAAGTGTCCTCTTGAATGTGTATTCTAAAAATAAGTTGTTTAAAGGAGATATTAATTCATTCTCCAATGGATTTGAATATGTTAGAAATCTATCAGATTATAACATAAGAAATAATATTACTTCTTTTATAGGTGCAAGAATGGGGAAGCCCGAAGGAGCAAAGTTGAGGGAAATGAAGCCAGTTATACACTCCTTGTTTCCAGTAGGACACGAAGTAGGGAATCAAAGAAAAATTTATGATGCGATAGTAAAGGAAGCAAAAATAGAAATAGGGATTAGGAATTGTAATGTCTGTGATTCTCCTACACATAGGGGGGTTTGTTGTGGTGAAAATACAGAATTTGTGGAAACTAAATTTAAGAAGCACGATATTCAAAAAATTTGGGATGAGGCTAAAGAAAGTTTAGATACATATATCAATGAGCCTATCAAGGGGGTTAAGGGAATGATTTCCTCAGAATTGATACCTGAAAATATTACTAAGGGATTTATTAGATATAAACATAACTTAAGTGTATTTAGAGATGGGACAACTCGTTTTGATATGGTGGATATTTCTATGACTCATTTTAAACCTAAAGAAATTGGCTTGAGTTTAGAAAAGGCTCAAGAATTAGGATATGATGTTAAAAGTGAGGATGATATAGTGGAACTTAAAATTCAAGATATTGTCCTTTCATCACAATTAGCCGAAAAACTATTGGAAACTACTCATTACATTGATGAGATGTTAGTTAAACTTTATGGTTTAGAGCCATTTTATAATTGTGAAGCCCCCCAAGACTTATTTGGAAATTTAATGATGGGATTAGCCCCACACACATCAGGAGCGATTCTTTGTAGGATTATCGGTTTGGCCGATATAAAGGGTCATTATGGGCATCCTTTCTTCCATGCCGCAAAAAGACGCAACTGTGACGGCGATATTGATTGTGTGATGTTCTTATTAGATGGCCTAATTAACTTTAGTAAAGATTTCCTTTCAACATTTAGAGGAGGGCAGATGGATGCTCCATTAATTTTAACTACCAGCATTAATCCTTCTGAAATTGATAAAGAGGCACTTAATCTTGATATTGGTTGGGAATATCCTCTTGAATTTTATGAATGGAGTCAAGAAACTCCTTTGGCTAAAGAGGCCTCAAAGAATGGGGTATTAACAGTTGAGGATGTATTAGGGAGTGAAAAACAATTCGAGGGATTCGGTTTTACCCACCTTACTCATGATTGTAATTCAGGACCTCCTCACAACCCATATAACACTCTCGATTCTATGAGAATGAAGACAATGGTTCAATTCGCTTTGGGAACTACACTATCTTCAGTTGATAACAACGACCAATCCAGCAGATTGATTGATAGGCATTTGATAAGGGATATGAGAGGAAATCTAAGGGCTTTTGGACAACAAAAAGTTAGATGCACTAAATGTGGAGAATCGTATAGGAGGCCTCCATTAACCGGTAAATGTATAACAATTATAGATAAAAAAATAGACCCATTTTCTAAAGAGGAGGTTGAAATAACTTGTCCGGGCAATATAATCCTTACGGTTTCAAAGGGTTCGGTTAGTAAATACGATGCTTTAATGGAAGAGTTGATACAAAAATATGGGTGCAACGACTATACTAAGGAACTTTATCATCTTATCTCTTCTTGGGTTTCCGAAACCTTTAGAGTCCCGAATACTAAGAAACAAGAAAGATTATGGGATAATCAATAACCCAAATCATAATAATCAATAATGTCGGGGTGTTCGTTGGGTGCTGGCAAATATTCTATATCATTAGGTTTTTCTAATATATTCAATTTGTATATCTTATTTAAATATTCAAATGCTTCAGGATGTTTGTCATCGGTTTCAAATTGATATACACCTTCAAAGTGTTTTAGGAAAAAGGTGACATTTTCATGTTTGATAATTTCAGGAGGAGTATTAGTGGGGGCAAGAATAATATAGAACAAATCACCTTTCAAATCAGATTGGTGATAACTTCTTGTAATGTTCCGCATTTCATAATAAGCATCTTGTATAGTTTCAAATTTATTAAATCCAATAAATAATATATTATCCTTATCCGACCCATAAACCCTATTGAAAACATTAATCTTATTTTTTAGAACATTATTTTTGTCCTTATCTTTAAAATCATGGTGTGGAAACCAACATGAATTATTCCATTGAACCAAATTAGGAGTTATTTCATCAGGCAAAAAATGTTGATTGATATAAAAATCCTTTACATAACTTTTATTAGGGTGCAACTCAAATTCAATATCAGAAATATTTTCTAATCTATAATCCACTTGATTATGATATTCTTTATTAACCAAATGTAATTTTAATTCTTCTATACTCATGTTAGTGTAATCCAAATCAGGATTATAGTAAAAAAGGTCTTTAGTATATCTTTCAAATTTTTGCTCGATATTTTTCAAAGCACTATTGAAATCCACATATACCCAATCGAAAGGACCTGAAAATTTACTAAGTTTATAATGCCTAATAAAGAAGGTCGAATCACAATTACTCCCTATGGAAAAAGCGTAATTGATTTCCTTCATGTCATTTATAAAAATACGCTTTACTATTTATATCTTACCCTCATAATCCCTTATCTGATGAATTATCTCATGCCCTACTACTAAGACAAAGCCGATGATTAATTCCGTTCTAAATTCACTAAAATGCCTACCTATGTCGGGTCTTTTAATTCTCTTAAACAATCTGTATTTAATTTCTTTAGTATCTTTGTAACGACCCACCGGAAGGAGGGAATATCCTAATTTCCTATATAATCTTTGAGCAGATTTATTACTAAATCTAACATGGCCGAAGATATATTCAAATTGATTCATTTCTTTGACTCTTTCTTCCATAAGACGGATTAATTCCTGAGCAACCCCCTTACCCCTCATATTGGGAGAAACTACAATACCGACAAAATTCATCGTATTATATAGTCCCTTAGAATTACGCAATATGGGAGAGTATTCAGGCCGTGTGAGAATATAACCCACTATCTTACCCTCATCATCCTTAGCAACCAAAATAATTGATTTTGGCTTATTAATAATTTTTCTAAAATAATCGCCCTCTCTTTGCTTAACCATATTCTCATTATGTAAATCCCCAATCTCAGATGCATTAGCATAAGTCACCTTATCATATATTTTATAACCATCTCCTTCAAAAACAGGCTTAGTTACCATTGTCGTGTATGTGGTGCGAGGAGAGGTATTTTTAATTAATCGGGAAAAATCAGCCGCCTTCTCTATCTCATCAAAAATCTTCAGTTTCTTCTTCCCCTTAAACCTCATTAGAACCAATATCTTAGTTTCCCCATCATTATAAGTTCCATTCTCAATCATTTTTACAATAAGATTTTCCTTTTCCGACTCAGTTTCCATATCATCATAAACTTTATAAAGCACATTACTCTCTCTTATGTTCTCATAGAATATGATTCTCTTTTTGGAACTTTCTTTTATTTCCAACATGGAGGAAAGAATGGATTCATCTATCTTTTCCATGAACCTATTTAAAGCCTCATCCTTATAGAATTTAGGTGCAACTGCGCCTATTTGATAGAGGTTATATATTTGATAACCCTTTTCTGAAGCCATTAGTTTATAGATGACGATAGATTGAGTTACAATTCCCTTCTCCCCATCTTCATTATTTATCGCCTTAGCGAATGCATAGACCTTCCATAATTTCCCATCATCCTTTAGAATCTCTCGAATTTTGAAATCACTCGTCTTAAAGGAGTAAATATTCCCAGTAAGTTTCTTAATGAGTTCAATCCAATTATTCAAGGCCTCGTCATCTTTGTATATATCCCCATCAAAATCAACCTCACCAGTATTGATAAAATTGACATTCAGCATGATTTAACATAACCGTTTTGATATTTAATGATTTCTAATTATAGCGATTATTAAAATCTTCATCCCCTAAGAAAGCCTTAATAGCACAATATGGGCAGTTAGCACCAGTTCCCATACTATCACTATTATAGGTTTGATTACATTCACTACAAGTGTGTGAGGTAGCCATAATCAAGATATAATCCTTTTACTACTTAATTATTTCCCAATAGCAGAATATCGTTCTCGACCATTATCTTTACTATTGACTCGAATGAGGTCTTAGGCTTCCAACCCAATTGCTCTTGAGCCTTCGATGCATCCCCTTTTAGATAGGGAACTTCGGCAGGGCGCATATAACGCTCGTCTTGCTCAATATAATCCCGCCACTCCAATCCTACGACCTTGAATGCACAATCTAATAACTCTTCTAAACTATGTGCGTGATTGGTCGCTAAAACATAATCATCAGGATTATCTTGTTGAAGCATCAACCACATACCTTCGACATAATCAGGAGCATACCCCCAATCTCTCCAAACCTCTAAATTACCTAATGAAATTTTATCTTGCAATCCTAAGTGAATTCGTGCTACTCCATCAGTAATCTTTCGAGTGACAAATTCGATTCCTCTTCTTTCCGACTCATGATTAAAAAGAATACCATTACAAGCAAACATTCCATAAGACTCCCTATAATTCCTTACCATCCAATAAGCATACAACTTAGCGATACCGTAAGGAGAGCGTGGGTAAAAAGGAGTATTCTCGTTAGCAGGGTTCTCAACCATCTTGCCAAACATCTCACTTGTTGATGCTTGGTAAAACTTAACCCTTTTTCCCCTATTATCTTGATATTGTTTAGTAGCGTTGAGAATCCTAAGAACCCCTACTCCATTAGTATCTGAAGTTTCAAGAGGAATCTTCCAAGACGAACCTACAAAAGACTGTGCGGCCAAATTATAAATTTCATCAGGCTCACATTCAAAAAGAATTGTTCTCAAAGATTCCGAATCACTCATATCACCTATCACGAAATGGAAGTCGGGGTTGTCTTCCAAATGTTTTGTATTAGTTCTATTTTTTACAGAAGACCTTCTTTCCATACCATATACTATATATCCTTTAGATAAGAGGAGGTCGGCCAAATGGCTTCCATCCATCCCATTTACACCCGTTATCAAAGCAATCTTTTTAGACTCCATAATTCATTTGGAACATATAACCTATTTAAATCTTGTCGGAAGTTTCTATCCAATTATAGATATTTTGATTAATCAATTGCCTAAACCATTCTCGTTGAGATTCATACCTATTATCGGCATAAGTGCGGATGTGTCTAAGATTGTCCCACAATCTTGCAACATAGAGAGGATTAGCATCTAAGAAATCAATTCTTTTCATCCATGATTGTGTAATTTTTAAGAAATTTAAATTATGTATTTCAGTTTTATCCAATATCAAATTATTAGGGTTGAAAGTTATATCCTCATCATATACAAATTCGGCGAATGGTCCTGCGGCGTGTCTTAGAAAACTTGTGTCTGAACAAATCGGAATAGTCCCTTCAATACCTGCCTCAATAGGAAGCCAACCAATACTATCTAATATAGAAGGATAGAGTAAAAATTTACCTTGTCTTAAAAAATCATTGGTGAAGTCGTCACCCTTTTTTATTATATCTATATTATCTATTTTTTCCATTTGCTCTATCCAAAACCCATAATCCTGATAAGATTTAGGAATTAAATCATCCGATTTCCACACTAAGAATTTTTTATTCGGGTAGTTTAAAGCAAGATTAACTATAATAGGAGAGCCTTTCGAGATAGTTGGATAATAATAAATATAATCATAAGGCCGTAAATCCCACTTCAGCATATTCCCTCCAAAAGACTTTACTGAATTGAAAGGTTTTGGTTTGGGATATAGAAACAATCTTGTTTTATTTTCTTGAATAGATTCATAAAAGGTAATGGAATTTTGATTCCTAATATATTCATAAGGAGAACTATGGAGGAATAAATCACAGTTAGTGTCTTTTTCAATTGAACCATATAATTCGTGGGATAATTTAATAGATACAATGCTCCTCATATAATCAGGATTGTGTTCAGGATTTAAATTATTCATGATTAATGGAGTAAGTTGCTCATCAGCCCACTCATCAACCGCCAAGAAAACACTAAATGGAAACTTATCGGCTAACAGATTTTTAATATCACCCCATTGGGATGAATCTTCCAAATCAATATCGAATCGGTTTTTCAAAACGGGGATGAATACATCAGTATCAATATTCTCATTTCTGATTTTATTTAAATATATTATCAAATTTCTATTATATTCAACCTTAGCCGATAACCTAACCGTTTCAAATGGAATGTTATCATCATAACCCTCTATTTCAGGAAAGGCCGTGATTAAGATGGGATTAAACTTATATTCTTCCCTTAAATCTTGAAGCCAGTTTATTAGAGTTCTTTCTCCATCCCCCCAAATAGGGAAAAAAAGGGAGTTAGAGCCTATTAAAAACCATGTTGGTAATCCAGTTTCATCATACATTATATTTGGAGTTTTCATTTTAGTAATCCTCTCACACTAATATATATTGTTAAACCTATTTAAAACTATTTTAGCGATTTATTTCTTCTAATTCCTGAATAAACCTATTCAACGAGAATAAATATCTCTCTTTAACAAAATTTTCGACAAATTTTAGATTCAAATATATGTCTTCCACATATTCTATATTATCATACAAAAAGTCTATCCTCTCAACCCAGTCTTTCACTACTAAATCAAAGTTTAATGCATCATAGTTATTCCAATAAATCATCTTTTGCAAAGCGTTATATCCCAATTCCTCACTAAAAACAAATTCGGCAAAGGGAGATGAAGAATATCTTAATATACTTACATCCGAACACAAAGGGATAGTTCCTTGCATAGCCGCTTCTAAAGGCATCATTCCTCCCCCATCAATGACGGAAGGCGATAAAAGATATTTGCCCTGACGATAAAACTCATGTTCCATAGATTTTACATGATTAATTATCGTAACATTATCTAAACCTTTTAATTGTAATATTTCCTCATTATCCCATGCACCCCATTGCCCCATTTTAATAAGAAAACTTTTTTCTTTATAATGTTGTGCTAATTTTAGAACGGTAATTGAACCTTTGTTAAGTTGAGGATTATTAAAAATAAAATCATAAGGTCTATTCTTCCACTCTTCAAAGTCAAATTTTTCTATTGGTATAAATTGGTCTGTTTGTTTCGGATAGATAAAAAACCGTCTAATTTGAGCCTCTTCATGATGAGGATTATGAATATACTTATAGGGTGCGCCGTGTAAAACGAAATCTGTTTCATAATCTCCCTCCCCCCCATGTAAATCCCATAGTAAAGAAATGGTTTTTATAGACGGGTATTCTTCCTTTAATACGGAAGCAAAACTTCTAAAATTAGGTAACATTTCTTGTTGAAATGCAAGACTCCCCCATATTCCATAACCGAGATAATAATCGAAGGGGGGCAAGACTTTCAAAATAGAGAGAGCCTTTTGAGAAAACTCATTAGCATGATGATAATGTGCTTGAAGTTCTTCTTCCAAATACTGATTCATTCCATCTTCTTCTATTTTTTCACTATATGGTTTTTTTTGTGTTAATCTAATGATTTCAAAAGGAAATTCCATATCGAATCCTTCGACTTCGGGAACAGTAGTCATCACACAAATTTCGATACCTCTTTCTTGAAAATCCATGAGCCAATCAATCAAAGCCTTTTCTCCACCCCCATATAACGGATAAAAAAGGTTTGTTCCCACTAATAATCTCATGTTTAGTAAGTATGGGGGCTACATATATAAAACTTTTTAAAAACTCGCAATGTCTATAAGAAATCGAAAGAGTTGATTTTTATATCTTTTTTCCACTACTTCCTCCACATATTCCATATTATCATAGATGCTTTTTGTATAGTTCAAATTATTTTCTAATCTATTGATGACTTCAATCCAATCCCTTGTGGCTTGCATCCAATCAATCCTCTCTATCCCCCCCGACCAGCCATCGGTGATAGAAATTGGATTGCAAGTATAGGCATCACTATAAACAAAAACTGAAAATGGGGATGAAGAAAATCTTAAAATTTCCGTATCAGCACAGATGGGAATAGTTCCTTGCATAGCCGCCTCTAAGGGCATTAAACCAAAACCTTCTGAAACCGAAGGATATAATAAATATCTGCCCTGTCGAAAAAATCCATTTTCCATATCTTCCACCGTGTCTATAATATCTATATTAGGAATATCTCTCATAATATCTCTCCATTTTTCATACCACTCATAAACACCTTCAATAGCCCATGTTCCCTCCTTTACTAAAAATCTCTTATCAGGCAAGTTTAAAGCAAGATTAATAACTAATGGAGAACCTTTGTAAATTGAAGGATTATTAAAAACAAAATCATAGGGTCTTTTCTTCCATTCTTCAAAATCTAATCTATAAATCGAAGTGTAGGAATTCTGCTTAGGAATCAAATAAGTTCTATTTTTCTCAAGAGGCTTGGTATTTGGGTGTTTTATTAATTCATAAGGCGCACCATGTAGGCATATATCACAATCACTTTCCTTTTCCCATAGAGTGTGTAAATCCCAAATCAGATTTATAGTTTTTATGTTAGGATAGGTTTCTTTCATATACAAGGCAAGAGATTTCCCTTCCCCCTTCCACCCTGCTCCTTCTCCACAACCAATATAAATATCATAAGGCGCTTTTTTAGTAATAATCTTCATAGTGTGGTTTATTAACTCCACCCCCACATCTGAAAATTGATTGCCTTCTCTTAAATGTATAAATTCAAAAGGAAATTCCTCCTCAAAAGGAATAATATCTTTATTTATATTTAATATACAAATTTCATGCTTTAAAGAATGTAAGTCCATCAACCAATCCATAAGTGCCTTTGCCCCACCACCGAATAATGGTTTAGTCATATTCAATAATCCGACCAATATTCGCATAATAGAATATAATTGATAAAACTACTTAAAACTATTGAGAAATGATGTTAATGCAGATTCATATCTTTCATCCACATTATTTCTTACTAATCTCAATGAATTATACATATCTTTAATTTCTCCTTCATTATCATCTAAATATCTAATTTTCTCAACCCAATCATCAGAAATTTTCTCCCAGTCAAATTTATGCAATTCTTCTCTATTATTAATAATATTAAAGGGATTGTTGGTAACATATGGAGAATAAACAAAAATACTATGGGGGGCAGATGAATATCGAAGAATGTCTATATCTGAACAAATCGGAATAGTTCCTTGCATAGCCGCTTCCATTGGCATAAGGCCAAAACCTTCTAATACTGAAGGGTAAAGTAAATATCTGCCATTTCTAAAAAAGTCATTTTCCATAGATTCAACCCAATCAACTATATCCACATTTTCCAACTCTTTAAATCTATCATAATAAATTTTATCTTCGCCCCAATTGCCCCGTTTTACAAGAAATTTCTTTTCAGGGAGTTTTTCACTAAGATTATACAAAGTTTCTGCTCCTTTAGTAGTTACAAGATTATTAAATACGAAATCATAAGGTCTTTTTTTCCATTCTGAATAATCATAATCAGAAATAGGTTCAAATGTATTTTGTTTCGGGATAAGAACCTTTTTCTCACCTTGAGTTTCATTAAGATGGATATTTTTGGTTAAATCATAAGGGGAGCAACTTAGAAACATATCTGAATCCCATTCCAACCCCCCTGTATTATACTCCCATATAAGAGAAAGGGTGATTATATGAGGGAATTTTTCCTTTAAAACACTACAAAAACTTAATCCCTCTTGTTTCATACAACTTCCCCATTTCCCATACCCAATGTAAATATCAAACTCTCTATCTTTAATCTTTTCTAACCCCAATAGCATTGAATAATGTCTTTTATCCAAAGCGGTATTAGAAAGGGATAGAGCATACTGAGAATTCATATGGAGTGTTTGTTTTCTGTAATCTCCAATCACCTCATTATAGGGGTGAGCAGGATTCAATCTAATAACCTCAAAGGGAAATTCCTTTTCATAACCTATTATATTCGGCATCGTAGTGATGACAGTTACATCATGTCCCATTTTAACAAAGTCACTCAACCAATCAATAACACACTTCTCCCCACCACCATATAGAGGATAAAAAAGGTTAGTTCCCAATAATATTTTCACAGTCAGCCCCCCTAAGAATACGAACAAATTCATCATACATCTTATCAAATCGTAGTTGGTGATGAGAAAGAACCTCTTCTTGTGATTCTTTGATGAATTTATAATGTTCTTTAGAAGATGTTTTTAAAATATTCTTAATTTCTTCATCCCACCTTTGATTCACCAAAAGATAATTTGCCATATAATAATCAAAATTATAAAGTATAGGATTATTTTTTAACTCATTATCAATATAGTATGCAAAATTAGCATTAACCCACCTATTTGATTGGGTATCATTTATAATAGGTATAGAGCCATTACAAATTGCTTCTGCTGAAACCATGCCATAACCCTCGTTTAAAGAAGGATATAAAATGAATTTACATTTTCGATAAAAATCCCTATCTATATCTTCAACCCATCCAAGAATATCATAATTATTTGCTATCATGGGATATATTACCTCTAAATCATAACAACTACTATAAGATGGTTTTTTTATTAAAAAATTAGAATTAGGATAATCTATCATTAAACTTCGGACAATAGAGTTTCCTTTGTGATAAAGAGGAGAAACAAAACCGAAATCATAAGGTCTTGATTCCCATTCCTTGAGAGAATTTAAAGGATATATTTCCTTTATTATTTCAGGAGGAACATATATTTTTTCATTTTTATTTTTTACACTATTATGATTCATTTCCATACCATTTAAACATAGAATATAATCCACATAATCCCACTTAGAAATTTTTATTTTATCTCCGTGAGGATTTGTAAAATGATACATATCATATTCTAAATAGAAAGTTTTACCTTTAGGAGTAATTTCCTTTATTAGTTTAGGAATATCTCCTCCATCAGATTCCAAATTAAGTATATTTGCTCCAAATTGACCTACTCCTATGTAAATATCAAATTTATCGGAATTATTGATAAATTCTTTTATACTATTTTCAATCTGTTTTATATTAGATAAATTTGGATTCTTCCTCCCAAAATAATTAGATGCATAGGAAATTTCCGACCCCCATATAAAATCACAAACGGATAATCCATTCAATTCTTCAGATGAAACCTTTCCTTCTATAATCCTATGCACAGGGTAATTAAAATCTTTCTCATAACCTTCGATTTCAGGAATTACTGTAATTACTTCTATTTCAAATCCATCTGATATAAGTCTTTGTAAAAGTTGTTCTAAGTGCTTTTCTCCTCCACCTTGTAAGGGATAAAAATTTTCAGAATTGATTAATATTCTTTTCCCCACATTAAAACCCCTGCTCTTTAAATAGTGATAAATTGTTTTTCAATCTGTCTGCATTTTGATAATCTTCATTATGAAGATATTCATCATATAATTTCAACATCATCTTTTTTGATTCCTCTATTCTTCCTACCTTACCCATAGCAATAGCCGCCCAATCATGAAGTATAGTTATTTTATCAACAAAAAACAATCCCTCAGTATTCCAACTTAAATTATCTTCCATTACTTTATCATAATAATGTAGTCCTCTATTGATGTTTTCCATATTATCATCTTCAATAGCCTTGTGTAAAATATCGGCTAACGCTTCACTTCTTGTGGGTATTACATCCATCGCATGAAAATAATCTTCAATATCATTACTTTGCCGACCTGCATAATAATAAGAAAGATAAACCTCCTCCGGCCACCCCCCCATTCTTGCTCTCAAGCGATAAAAAATAATTGATTCCTTCTCCATTCCAGCATCTCTATATGATTGAGCCAAATAAAAGGTATATCTTTGAATCAAGAAAGGGTCGGTTTCCTTTACCATCTCATTAAGAAAAACATCCGCATCTCTCTTGAACATAGCAGAATCCTTTGGCCTTGCGCCCCCATCCCCCTGATGAGTTATCATTAAATCATTCCTACAAATGGTTATGGGTTTAATTTCATCTTGACATTCAATATATTCATGCAAAACTCCTTTCCAAACCCAATTATATTTTCCACTCACCAACCAATTCATATTCCAATAAGTATCATTCTGATTTATTGTGATAAGGTAGCCCGACTCTCCATTATCTAAATCGTTCTTATCAAATCTCATATCTATGTTATGCAATATCATATCTGCATCAATAATCAAGAACCAATCAACATCCCATGTGAAATGCTCGAAGGCTTGGTTTCTCGCATCGGCAAATCCACGCCAAGGAGAGTCGAACACAACCCCTGTCTTATCCTTAAGAGTTTCTTCTATGATTGACTTCGTGTTGTCCGTAGTTTTCACATCCACGCCAATAGAGTAGTAGTCAATATATGGGAGAACCGATTCTAAGCACCGCTTGATTACCTTTTCTTCATTATAAGTAGTCATTACTAAACCTATCGTTGGCATAATTTTAAATTATCTATAATCTATTTAAACCTTATCACTATAAATAATGAAGATTAATTAAAGCACTATGCACGAAAGTGGTATGGAATGTATGTTCCTTTCAAGGGCAATTACAATTTCCATAGATTATCATATCAAAAGTTTTGGCTTGTAACCATGTGTGAGGGAGGAATATTATTCCACATTCTGAGCAGAAAATATCACTTACTATATCATTATCCTCACCCCACCGTGTTGTATAATCCATTAATGAACTTCCATCTCCGAATGTCGCATTAGTATAGTTCGCATTTCCGTTCATTTCTTCTGATTTTGCCATATTATTTATCTCTCCTTTTCTTTAATCATACAAAAGTCATAGTAACTGTGCATTCTGTTGAATTGGTTGTGCCATTATTATCAGTCACCGCCACTTTAATCTTATATACGCCTGAATCGTGGACTGAAGGCGCACTTGTAAATAGCACATACGGTCCCACTCCTCCCGAAACGCCTCCGCTCCCATCAGGTGTAACTGATGTATTATCTTGTTGGTTGTTATATGAGGTGCTTGTTAGTGACCCTGTTGGAAATGCAGTAGTTTCAGTAACTGTCCAAGAATAAGTCATAGTCCCTCCTGAAGTGGTGGCCCTTGCATAGCAACCAAACCCAATAGACCTATCTCTATCCGCAGCGAAATCTGCTTCAGGAATGCTTGCACTTGCCGTTCCACTACTAAAAGAACTCCCATCCTCAAACACCTGTGCGCCACTTCCTACTCGATAACACACGAAAGCATTATCATAAGTAGAAGTAGGGGCGAGGGGGTCGTCTGTGGCAACTGAAACTCCAGTAGGTCCAGCCGCAGCAGAGACATTACCAGCACCAGCCCACATAGGAACAGCATACGGCATAATATCACCCTCACAAATCTCCTATGGCAACCCACTTTCCGACTCCATATTGTATAACAGTTGCCGCACTCCATTGATTTTGAATAGTAACGCTGGCCGCACCATTAATTATATCTGGAATTCCAGTATCGGCTACAATGCTTACTGCTCCTGCGCCAAGTGCAACGATAAGGTAGGTCATACCTATATTTGCCGCGATTGCCGCAGGTAATGTAATATTGTTGGCTGAGGCAGAAGTGCAAAAGATAGTTTCTCCAGCATCGGTAGTAGCCAATAATGTGCTTCCTGAAGCAACTTGATTCACCGTCCTTGTTGCTTTGAAACCTCCGCTTATATCCATCGCCTCTCCTGCTCCCGTATTATAAATTTGCCACAAAGTTTGGCTACTTGCTACATCGGAAACAAATTGCTCGGCTCCGCCAGTATTAGTATATTTCAAGGCCGCAGTTCCATCAAGAGTTCCAGCATCATTATAGATTAATTCTCTATCTGACCCGGGAGCGGGGGACAATACCCCTGTTAGGCCTTGAACACCTGTGGCTCCTGTAAGTCCCGGTTCGCCTGTTAATCCTTGTTCTCCAGTTAATCCTTGAGAACCAGT
>ENA-OREN01000475-OREN01000475.1-marine-metagenome-genome-assembly--contig:-NODE-475-length-59114-cov-6.279520_pt1 | contig 59114 bp, 51 predicted proteins | sample MGYA00248624_ERZ508555 | MGnify/ENA primary metagenome ERZ508555 (study PRJEB26222, sample SAMN06267773) | marine metagenome | isolation source: Saanich Inlet, British Columbia, Canada | place... | reverse complement strand
ATCTCCTGTTTTAACAAATATTGGTACTGGAACCGAAAGGCCGGTCTCTAATTCTGCTGGTTTTGTAATACTGCCTTGGGCGGTATCTCCTTTTACTGCTGGTTCGGTATATTTTACTTTAAACTCCATTTTAACAGGCAGCGTAATGGCAACGGGGTTACCTTCGAAAATTAAGACATCTACTGCAGCACTTTCTTTTAAATAACCGATTTGATTTGATAAAGAGGGTATGCTCAGGCTAAATTGCTCATAAGACTGCTGGTCCATGAAATAGGCGTTGTCGTTATCCTTATACAAATAATCTGCCTTCGAGCGCGAGAGATCTGCATTGTCTACAGTGTCGCCACCTTTAAAAGAAACATCGAAAACATTGCTGGAAACTAGTCCGCGAGCTTTTACGCGAATAGTAGAACCTCCACGAGCCATATGGCTATGGGAATAGGAAAGAACCTGGAAGGGTTCGTCTTTGTATTTAAAGATGGTTCCTTTTTTAAGATCTTGAGGGGACATAAATCTCTGCTGATTTTTTCTGATAACTAATAAATGTCATTCTGATCCTGCATCAGGAGAAGAATCTTCATTACAGGCCTGCAGTCCTATATGGAAGATCCTTCGAGATGCACTCAGGATGACATTTATTGAATTTCAGGAAATCAAAGAGTGGTTTATTCTCGAACAAATGGCATTAATCCCATAATACGAGCGCGTTTAATGGCGAGGCCAAGTTTGCGCTGCATTTTTACCGATGTGCCGGTATATTTTCTTGGGAGAATTTTACCATAATAAGATGTAAACTGTTGCAACAGCTCTATATCTTTATAATCGATTTTGGTAATGTTATTTATTTTAAAATAACATTGTTTTGTCTCGTGTCGTGACATATGTTAAAAGGGGATATCTTCTACATTAATTTCTTCTTCGGTAACTTGATTATTACTTGGTGCTGGAGCTGCCGGTGTTTGTGGGGCTGTTGCCTGCGGCTGTGCTGCTGGTGTTTGAGGCGCTTGCTCGTAGCGAGGTTCTGAATCATCTGCTGGGCTTTCTGACTGAGGCGCACCGCCCGCTGGTCTGTCGGATGCTCTATCAAGCATTATCATGTTATCTGCAATAATTTCTGTTCTATATTGTTTTTTGCCGCTGTCTTTATCTTCCCAGCTTCTTGTTTCTAACCGCCCTTCTATATAAATTTTGCTTCCTTTTCGTAAATATTGCTGACAGATTTCTGCCAATTTTCGCCAGGCTACAATATTATGAAACTCTGCCTTTTGCTGTCTTTGGCCACTCTGATCTGTCCAGGTAAAGTTGGTTGCTATCGAAAAGTTCGCTACTGTATGGCCGGTTGGAGTGGTACGAGTTTCTGGGTCTCGTGTGACATTCCCGATGACTGTTGCTTTATTAAGATCCATAGAAAAATGCGTTAGAGAGGTTTATAAATTATCGCTTGTTAAGATTTCGTCGAGTTTTTGATCGAGGTCATCAAGTGAGATTTTTTCTTCCTCTTTTTCTTTCTTTGGCTCTTCTTTCGTTTCTGGTTTATCTGCTTTCTTATCTTCTGATTTTTCTGCTTTAGGCTCTTTTTTAGCCGCTTCTTTTACTGGTTTTTCTTCTGCGGGTGTTTCTTCTTTTGCTTCTGAAGTTTTTTTAGATTCTTCGCGTGCTTTCTGGTTTTCTGCTACTGCTGCTGCACGCTGTTTTTTAATATCTTCTTCTTGCTCTTTTCGTGATGGCAACGATTTTTCTGGTGCAAGTTCGGTCATTTCATCGACACGTAAGATAACATGTCGCATAACAGTGGGGTGGTGGTCTAAAATCTTGTTTATTTCTGGGACTGCGTCTGCAGGGCCTTTAAAATAAAGAAGAATATAGAACCCGTGAGTAAGGTGGTTTATTGAGTATGCAAGTTTTCTTCGGACGGGTGCGGTTTCGTTGGTTATTTCGCCTTTTTGGCCTTTAATCAACTCTCGAACCTCTTCTAAAACAGGCTCAAACTCTTGTTCGGATAAAGATCCAGGAACAAGATAAAGTAATTCGTACAAGAATTTTTCTGACATATAATATGATACTACCAAACAGTATGAGCTGTTTGGACGCATAAGGCCTCTACCTGTATGCGTATGGATAGTGAATACGTGGATGCACATTACCACAGAGCCTTTTTTTTGGCAAGAGTTGGGCCTTTTTGTTGAATATCCCAGTTTTTTGAGGTATGGTTATCTTATATGACGTATTTTTTTGTCCTTGGAAATAACACCGAACTCTCCCGCGCAGAGCTCGATGCAGTAAACAATAGAGAAGGTTGGGGATTTACTTTCCAACATATTTCGGAATCGATTTCTTTTGGAGATACTTCGAAAGATTTTAAACCAACAGAGGCTATTAATTTGTTTGGGGGGATTATTAAAATTGGCCGAATTTTAGAATCTGTTAGTACTATCGAAGATATTCCATCTGTTGCATTAGAAGAACTACCGCAAGAAGGCAAGGTTTTTTTTGGATTAAGTACCTACGCTGCTGGCGGAGAGATAAAGTCTGTTCAGAAAAAAGAAAAGAACATAGGAATGAGTATAAAAAAGGCATTAAAAGAAGCTGGGTTGTCTGCCAGATATGTAACCTCTAAAGAAGATGTATTATCGTCTGTGGTAGTAGAAACAAATAAATTACTTACCAAAGGCGGGGAAGTGGTGATGTGTGTATTAAAAGATGGTGTTACTATTGGGATTACCGAGGCAGTGCAGCCATTTGAAAAATTTGGCGAACGAGATTATGGTAGACCGGCTCGTGATTCGTTTTCTGGGATGCTGCCACCAAAGCTCGCATTAATGATGGTGAATTTTTTACAGCTTCCAAAAGAGGCTGTTGTATTAGATCCATTTTGTGGGTCTGGAACTATTTTGCAGGAATCTCTTTTGGTTGGCTACACAAATTGTATTGGCACAGATATTTCGGATAAAGCTATAAAAGATACACATGCCAACTTGGAATGGCTAAAAGAGGATGTGAATGTAGAAACAAAAACAGTACAAGTAAAAAAATGCGATGTAAAGAATTTAGATGAATGCGTAGAAAAAAATATCCAAGGGATTGTTACCGAGCCTTTTCTTGGGCCACCACTGCGAGGCAAAGAGTCTACAGATTTTATACGAAATATTTATAACGATTTAGACAAGCTTTATGCGGTAAGTGTTCAGCAATTTTCTAAAGTATGTACAAAAGAAGCACGGCTTGTAATTGTTGTTCCGCTATTAAATGAGCAAAAATTTGAGTGGCCAGGGTTTTTTAGTGAGATAGAATCTGCTGGATTTAAACGGACAGATACAGGTTCATTGGTGTATGCTCGCGAAGGCCAGCATATTAAAAGAATTATTATGGTGTTTCAAAAGAATGCATAACAGCGTACAATACATTATATGACTAAAATACATATTAAAAATATTTCGTTCTTTCTTGTGTTTATTGCTATCGTTGTTTTATTTGTGTACGTAATCCGGTTTTTTGCAGCGCCATTGTTTTATGCAATCCTTATTGCCGCGTTTTCGTATCCGCTTTACAAATGGATAGTAAAGAAGCTAAACGGAAGAGAGAGGCTTGCGGCCTTTTTATCTATACTACTTCTGTTTGTGTTTGTATTAATCCCATTAACTGTTATTGGGGTGCTGTTAATTCGTGATTCGTTTGTATTGTATTCCACTGCGCAATCTTACGTTGGAGAGTGGGTAAGCTATGTTACCGAAAACTTTAGCAAGCTAGAGTATTTGTTGCCGCAAGTTGTTCGAGAGCAGTTGGCGGTGATTGATTGGAAATCTTCAGCAGTTCAGGCAGTTCAGACGGTAACAAACTTTGTGTTTACTCAATTACAAAATCTTACCAAAAATGCAGTCGGGGTAGTTGGGATGATATTTATTATGCTGTATTCGTTGTTTTATTTATATAAAGACGGGCCGCGTTGGGTTCAAAAGCTTATAGAATATTCACCCCTAGACGACGGAGACGAAAGATTATTTATAAAAAAATTTATTACGACCGCAAAGGCTACGTTATTGGGTACGCTTGCGATAGGGGCGGTTCAGGGAATTCTAGGAGCGTTAGCGTTTTGGGTATTAGGAATAACAGCCCCTATTTTCTGGGGGTTGGTTATTATGCTGCTTTCTATTGTACCGGTGATAGGCGCGTTTATTGTGTGGGTGCCAGTGGTGATAGTTTTAATGATACAAGGCAGTTGGGTCGCAGCCATTTTCTTGGCGCTGTATGGATTGTTTGTAATCGGCTTAGCTGATAATTTTTTACGGCCTGTGTTAGTTGGTTCTAGAACAAAAATTCATCCGTTACTTATTTTACTTTCAACATTAGGGGGGATAGCGATATTCGGGTTTACCGGGATTATTCTTGGCCCAATAATAGCAGCCCTTTTCTTAACCGTGCTAGAGATTTACAGAAAACGGTACATTTAGTTTTGTGTAGCGGTAGAGACGGGGTTAACCCCGTCTCTACAAAGTACAAAAAAGTCTCTTTTTGTAGAATGACGAAAAAAGATCTCAAAAAGGGATATAAAATAAACGGCTCATTACGTGAGCCGTTTATTTTCGCTAAAAATGAGTATTTTGAGGTGTTTTTCAGTAGTGAGGTGTTGCTTTTATGTTGAAAGTGTGTTATTTTGTTTTTACTGTTTGATCCTTAAGGTGTCACTCGAAGGAGAAAGATTCGTGGCAGAAGCAAGTGTCGTTGGTTACGAAGAGGGAGTTGAGTCTCTGTTGTCTCTCGTCTCTGGCGAAGAGCGCATGAATGATGGCGACACGTATGTGACCAACAGATCGAACAATCACTTTACGGTTGGGCACATAAAGGGCTCGGAGCGGGAGGGGCGTGGTGATCGGTTGATCATGATCGTTGTTGCAGAGGCTCAACCGCTCGGCAATGAGCTTCTCCTGCAGATCATAGCCAGCGCCCACATCGAGCTGGTGTGTTACTCTGCTAGCGGAGAGCGTCTCGTTTCGCATACGCTCACAGCCCAGGAGTACCGTGCTCGGTACCTCATATACGTTCCCGCAGCTGTGACATCGTTCACGGCAAAAGCTGTTCTTCGCGAGCAAGCTGAGGTGTAGTCGTGTAAACGTCTCTGGTTCTCATCAACAACCATCTAGTATAACCCGGGTTCGTCATCGCTGACGAACCTGTTGTCTTTTAAGCACCATGCCGGATGTGTAATACATCTCCATCTTCTATAATATAATCTTTACCTTCTATTTGTTGTTTGCCGTTGTCTCGTGCGCCTGCCTCTCCATTACATTCAATAAAATCGTTGTAATGGATAACTTCTGCACGAATAAAGTTTTCTTCAAAATCTGTATGAATAACGCCAGCTGCTTGCGGGGCGTTGGTTCCTTTAGCAATAGTCCAAGCACGAGTTTCTTTTGGACCACTCGTAAAATAGGTAATTAAATGAAGCAGCGAATAGCTTTCGTGAATAAATTTGTTTAACCCTGTATCTGAGAGCCCTAAATCTTTTAAGTAGGCTTTTGCTTCTGATTCTTCTAGTTCGGAAAGTTCGGCTTCTAGTTTTACGCACAGTCCTAATTTTCCTGGTTCGTCTTTCCAATCGGCAAGCTGTTCTTCGTCTAAATTGTAAACCTCTATAATAGGTTTTATAGTTAAAAAGTTGTACGGGCGAGCTATTGTCATTTCTTCTTCGGTGAATTTTAATTGAGAAATAGGCTTGCCTTCGTTTAATACCTCTACTATTTGTCGAAGCACAACCAACTCTTTTTCTGCTTCTTTATCGCCTGAGTTTGCTTTTGGTTCTAAATTATCTACTCGTTTAGTTGCAAGCGAAAGATCTGCCATCGCAAGCTCTGTTAAAATTGTTTCTTTGTCTTCTTCTGGCTGAATACGACCTTCGACATGGTGGACATCGTCGTCGTGGAAAGATCTTAAAAGATGACAAATAGCATCTACCTCTCGAATATGAGAAAGGAATTTATTTCCCAAACCTTCGCCTTTATGGGCCCCTTGTACTAAGCCAGCTATATCTACAAATTCTATAACAGTAGGAATCGTTTCATCTGATTGAGAAATGTTTACCAATTTATCAAGCCTTTCGTCTGGAACCGAAACAATCCCGACATTTGGGTCGATTGTGCAGAATGGGAAGTTTTCTATGGCGACTTCTTTTTTTGTTAAAGCTTTAAAGAGTGTCGATTTTCCGACATTCGGTAACCCAACAATGCCAATTTTAAAAGACATACTGGAGAAATTTATGAAATTCATTTATTGTAACAAGGGTAGTTATACCAATTTTTAGTAAAAAATGAAAGAACTATGAAAAAGCCATCAGAACTTCGCCACGATTTACGCACACCACTTACGGTAATAAAAGGGTATGCAGATATGTTAACAAGCGAAACAAAATGCAAGATAGACGATTCAGCAAAAGACTATGTAGAGCAGATTAAAAAATCGGTCGACAAAATGAATAAAGTTATAGATTCCTGGAAGGAAGAAGATAAATCGTAATACAACAATATGAGAATATTTAGTGTGAGTGAATGCGTTCAATCTTTTTCGGCGTATCTTAAGGAGCTTGGTCCGGTTGTGGTGCAAGGGGAGGTGACTGGTTTTCGTTTTGCAAAAGACAGGCAGCTTGTTTTTTTTGAACTAAAAGATGATCAATCCAGAATGCTTTGTTTTGCTTTATCTCATGAAATGCACAATGAACTCGAAGACGGCCAGGAAATTCAAGTGGTGGGAGTGCCTCAGCTTTTTAAAGCCTCTGGCGGCTTTCATCTCCGGGTGCAAGAAGTTCAATTAGTAGGAGAAGGCGCACTCCAGGCTGCGTATAAAAAACTTTTTGAAAAACTTTCTCTCGAAGGTTTATTTGCCGAAGAACGAAAACGTCCCTTACCGCGGTTTCCACAAACAATAGGATTAATAACATCTCCAGACGCAGCAGCGTATGAAGATTTTATTAAAATTATTCAGAATAGATGGAATGGAGTTTGTGTTACATTTTTCCCAAGTGGAGTTCAGGGTCCTGGGTCAATTGGCGAATTGGTAAAAGCTATAGACTACGCCAACACACACGAGCAGCTCGATATTTTGGTTGTAACCAGAGGCGGCGGATCTATAGAAGACTTGCAAGCATTTAATAGTGAAGAAGTTGTGCGTGCGCTTTCGTCGTCTCGAATTCCTACGGTTGTTGGGGTGGGGCATGAAAGAGATACAACACTTGCAGACTTTGCTGCAGATGTTAGGGCATCTACTCCTTCGAATGCTGCAGAGCGTGTTGTGCCAGAGGCTTCGGCAATTCAAGAAGAGATAGAAAACATGGTACAAGAAAGTTTAAATACGATTCAGGCGCAGATAAAAGAAAAACACTATCGCGTGTCGTCTTGCCTTTCGGTGTTTGATAGATTCATGAATAATATTCAACAAGCTATTGTTCATAGAGAGCAGAATCTTCAAAGTGGCATGGTTCAAATAATAGAAAACATTCATGCTAAGCTTTCGAGTACTGAGCGACTTTTAAAATCGTATTCTCCACAGCGGGTGTTAAAACGAGGGTATAGTATTTCTTTCGTTAATGGAAAGGTAGTAACCAGTGCAACAGATGTGTTGGTTGGTAAGAAAATGAAGACTCAATTTGCAAAAGGGGAGGTAGATTCGACTATAATTTCAACATCATAATTATATGACTACAAAAAAGACTTTTAATTTTAGTGAAAAATTTACAGATCTAGAAGAGCTTGTGGCTTCTTTTGAAGACCAGGAAATTGATTTAGACAAGGCAATAAAGAAATTTGAAGAAGGCTTAAAACTTGCTCACGATCTTAAAAAACATCTAAAATTAGCAGAAAACAAGATAGAGACTCTTAAGCAAAAATTCTCGTAAAATAGACCTTGAATAGGCTTTTTTTTACTAAAATAAGCACTTTTGCTGTTTTGTGAGTGTTGTTTTGTGGTTGACAAATTATGAATCATTTGATATAATCTCTTGTTTGGTTGAGACCAAGGTCTTGACTAACCAGCTTATTTTAAGTAGTTTAACGTGTTATTAATTGTGTGTCTGTTCACGAAGTGAGTAGTATCCACAGGATAAATCTATTGTATGTTAAATTCACGTATTCGAATTGCTGTTGCAAGTTTTCTTGCTATAGCGCTTACACTCACCGCAACTATTGTATCTACTCCACAGCTAGGTACAGCAGCTGAACGAGTGTATCATTCTTCAACATCTACGACGGTGCAAGGTCGCGATGTTGTTATTGCTACCACTCAGCAAGGAATCGAAGTTCTTGAAATAGAGAACGACCGACTAGTAAAACGCGGTGAAGCAAATCAACCAGGAGTAGCGACTATTGGGTCATTTGCTCGTGGAGAAGAGGTTTTTGTTGCCGCTGGTACAAAGATCTTAAAATTCGATATCTCTGATATCAATTGGCCAGTTCTTGATATTCAAAAGAATTATCCAGGATATGCACATGATATTTCTGGAAGCGGTTCTGGAAGTATTGCTATTGGGGGAACCCAAGGTTTAACACTTCATACACCTGATTCACTTGATACCATTAAGAAATTATTTGTGTATCCAGTGTACGGTGTTAACAAGAACGCAAAAGGCAACACATTATTTAATACAGAAGACGAAGTAATTGTTGTAAAAGAAAATGGTTTTATTACTCACCGCCAATCAGTAGAGGGAACAGAAAAATGGCTTCGAACTCCGTATAGTGACGGAATGGGAAATCATTATTCTTCTGGTGATGACAGATTCATTAAACTCGCAAGCTCTCATTCATTTAGTAATTGGTCTGGAACCAGTTACGGTGTTGATGGAATCGACACAGAACCATTTGTATATGGTGTAAATGGATGGGGTGTATATAAGCTTACAAAAGCTGATATGCGATTACGAGAATTTACCTCTATTAATGAAAGAGGTGGATGGGCAACATCTGTAAATGCTTTCAAGAGTACTAAAGGAATTCGAGTTGTTGTAACAGCTAAAACCTTTGTGTATCTTCTTGATGAGAATTTAAATGTTCTTGATCGGTATAGTTACCAACCATACCCAGGAACAGGTGATGTTGTACTTTCTACTGCCCAGGCACAGCTTGCATCTCCGAAAGGAAAAGCACTTAGTACCTGGACTAATTTGAGAGAAGTTCGTTATGGCGAATCATTTAGCGCCTTTGGTGCAGGATTCTGGCCAGGAGAAGAAGTTATTGCAGAATTTGGTCCTTCTCCCTCAAAAATGTTCCAGCAAAAACCAAGTAAAATTTATCCGAATCAACATAATATACAAGAAAAAGGATGGGCAGATGCAAATGGTAATGTGAAAGTTCCTAACATTTATGTAAGAGAGTTTTCAGCAAAACGAGTGAGTGCAGACGAAGCTACTAACATGCATGTTACCTTGCATGGCCAAAATTCTGGGTTTACTACGTCGGTTAACATTTATGTATTACCTGCTCGACCAGTTGTAGAAGATATTGCTGACGAGGATACAGAAGATGCTACCGAAACATCTATTGTAGAAGTACAACGCAGATGTGAAAAAACAATCGAAAAAACAACAGAAGATGTTATAAAAAACGGTAAAGTTGTAACAATCGAAAAGGTTGTAGAGACTTCTACCTGTAAAGAAGAGATTACCCAATAAGAGTCCAACGTTTATATTGGCTTCTCGGCACACAGAACACCCCCGCATGGGGGTGTTTGTGTTTTTAAAAAATGTGTGAGAAGGTGGAATGCAGAGAATTTTAAATTACAAATTTTTAATTTTAAATGAATGTTGAATTTTGTAATGTTTAAGGTATTTGTTTCCTTTGCTATCCACGAGAATGGAAGTGGGTTTCCCCCTCTTTGCATATTAAGAGGGGGCAGGGGGAGTTATTGTTTTTATGACCTCCCAAATAGGAATCGTTATTCTTCATTATAACAATATTTCTGCCACCAGATGGTGTGTTTGGTCGTGTCTAAAGAATGAGTACACCAACTTTAACCTTGTGGTTGTGTGTAATGGCACTCCAGAAGAAGACAGAGAATCTTTGCAAGATTTGGCTCTAGATCCTCGGGTGAGTATTGTTCAATCCTTAGAAAACAAAGGCTATGCCGGAGGTATGAATATTGGTATTTCAAAAGCATTAGAAGATTCTTTGGTGGAATATGTTTTTGTTTTGAATAATGATTCAGTTCTTCATCCGCAGGCGCTGTCTTTGTTGATTGGTGCTGCTCAAGAAAAAAATGTTGCAATGGTAGCTCCTCGGATTGTTGGGCTAGAGTATCCTCATTGTTTAGAATCGATTGGTTTGCAATTGAATAAAGGTTGGTTTCCTTTTTTAAGAAAAGATAGGAATGAAATTTTGATGTGTCCGAGTGGAGCAGCTGCATTATATAGAAGAGATATGTTGGAGCGCTTATATAGTATAGATGGCTATTATTTTGATGAAGATTTCTTTTGTTATAATGAAGACCTTGATTTAGGTTGGCGTGCCCGTCGCGCAGGATTTCTTGCTTCCGATTGTGTATTGGCGACGGTGTATCATGAGTGGTCTGGCGCTACAAGTGTTGGTAGTGGGTTTGTTGTGTATCATTCTTTTCGAAATCTTTGGTGGATGTGGGCAAAAAATATAAAAAAAGAAGATTTTATTAATACTCTAGGTTGGACGTTTTTAACCTTATTGGTTATAGCAGTAAGATATTCATTTTCAGTACGTTTTGTTGACTTTTGGAAGGGCTTAATACATGGAATAAAAGGTATAAAAAAAGCTAAAACAAGGCGAAAAGGGGAGTTTAGTACAGATCGAAAATTGTTTGTTTCGTCTGTTTTTTTGCCAAAGTATGTAGTAAAAAAAGATAAAAAGGGTTGACAATTGTGCTTAGATGTCGTAGTTTAGAGTGTCTTTGAAGGAGGACGAAGAGAGGTAAAAGAGCGCATAGTATGTGCTTTTCTACGTCTCTGCGTGCAAGCAGGGGAGTTTGACAACTTCGATCGAGTATCGGTCGATTAAATAACCGCCGCAGTAATAGCGGCATCTGGAGGACGAGACTCATGCGTAGGCATGCATTGATTCCTGCCGTATCTCTTGCGGCAATGCTTTCGATCGCTTTCGGCAGCGAGGCCCGATATCCGGGTCTGCTGCTCGGCGGCACGTTCGGCACGGTTCACTCGTCGGTCAACGGAGTTGAACATCTCAGTCTTGCTGGCGAGGTCGGCGTCGACAATTGGTACAATGCCAACGTTCGCGGTGGGCTTCTTCAGGACGTAACCGATGGCCGAGTTAAGCCGGCTTATGGCTTTGGTCTCGGATTAGATACACTGCAAGACACAGACTACGACGCTCGAGCGCTTCAGCTCGAGACCGACGTGGATGTCTTGACGAGTCCAGGCATGCTGACGCGTGTTCTGGGTGATGCATCGGTGAGATTTCAGATATCTGGATCTGGTCGCGTCGGTGGGTACGTTTCAGGTTCGTATGCGTCGACATGGTACGACGATGTCGTCGTATACGGCGATCTTCGACAAGATAGCAGTACGGCTGGACTTGGTGTATCGTTTGTTACGGAGAGTGTGGATACTCGGTTCAACATCGGACCGGCGTTCGTGTACTCGAACGTTCGGGACGATGCGGGTATAAGCCGTGCTCGTGAGCGTGGAGGTGTAATAGCCGCCGAGTTCACGCACATTTCTAACGGGAGTCCGCTCTGGGTATCCGTCGACGCACACGCCGGCGTCGTTCAGAACGACAGCGGCGTAGACCACGTATCGAATCAAGGTGTCGGTGGACTGAACCTTACGATCAGCTACCGCAAGGAATAGGGAAGGAATGGGACATGAGATGGCTTAGAGTAGCTGCCGCGCTCGGGCTCGTGATCGGTGGACTTGTCGGATGTACCGATGGGGTGGAGCTTCCAGGTGAACCCGGTGCCCACGACTTCGATGCTCATGGTAAGCACGGGGACAGTGTCGGTGGCGTGAAGGACGGCGATGGCGACGACAGCAATGTCACTCGCGAAGTCCTCCGTTTGTCGGCTCTGCCAGATGTTCGACATATCGAGAACACAGAGGATGTGTATATGGTTCGAATTCCTGGCAGAGGGAGAACTGACACACATCTCGAGTATCGAGCCATCGCCGGTGCTGGTTCGATGGTCAACATGGGGATATCTCCGGTAGCAGAAGGGGATCCCCAGGCGGCGTACCAGTTCTTCCTGGCTTTCGCTGACAACCCGGGGAAGGCTGAGCTTGGTCCGGCCGATAACTTCGTTGCGATTGTTCCTCATGTCGGGTGGTACGCAGCGAATGAGGTCGTGCAGGGCGACCGAAAGGCCGCTTGGGCGAAGATCGAACCGGCGATCGAGATCGTTAAGGTGATACCGCGCGAATAGAACGAATTCGCGCTACGAGAGTAGGGGTGTTGTGTTGCCAGTGAACGCTGACCAACATGACACCCTCTCTAAACTTTATAGAAAGATTTTTTCGCAAGTTTGTGGGCATGGTGCTCACAACTTTGCTCGAAGAATCATTCGAGCGTACGTTGTAAATTTAGGTGAAAGGCCTAAAGACCATGAAGATCTCTTGTCTCGCAGTACTTTTCGTTGCGTTCGCCGTTGGCTTACTAGCCTGCGCAACCGACGACGTCGTCGCTATCAACGACCCGGTGGATGAAGGTTCGACAAGGTTCTACGAAGGATCGGTGAGTGTCGTGGCTTTCGGAGATGACAATTCGATCCTAGCGGCACCCGGAGACTCAGCACCAAGGCTACTCTTCCTCAGTATGACTTGGGATGGAGGTTCGTCAGAGGATGAGCTCGACGGCCAGACTATCCGTTTTCCAGAGGGAGAGACGACGCTGTCTCTCTACAGCATCTACGGTGTTGAGTTATCAGTTGGTCTGCGGATTACGCTAGGGGCGACTACGTATTTTGTGCCCCCGAAGGCCGTAAGCAGCAATCAGCTGGCCAGTTACGAATCAATCACCGGTGATCCAGGTATCATCAATTGGGGTGCCTTTACTCAAGAGCTGGTACAGCCGGTTCAAGTGGTAAGGGTTACGATTCCTGGTGTATTCTCTTTCCCTCCGCGGATAGACATTAACCATCTGGATCGGTCGATTCTTACACGCCAAGACTTGAATTCTCAGTGGTTTGCGGTTCTTCCGCTGGCTGCGCAATACAGTTACGGTATCCGCGCAAGCGTCGGCGAAGTGATCGTAAACACAGGAATACAGGTAGAGCAGTTGGGAATGATCTTCTCATCTGACGGGAAGTACTATCCCTACGCAGCTCCTGCTCGATCGATTGTTCTAGAAAATGGAAACCCGGCAAGTGGTTATGTTCGTTTGGCCTTCGACGCCGACGCGAACATGCTCAATCCGGGAGATCCGCTCTCCGAGCCGCCAGAGGAGCCAGGTGTTGGTGGAAATGCGGGTGTTGATCCCGGCTTTACCGATGAGCTGTTCGGTGAGCAAAACCTGCCATCCATAAGCATTGAAAGCCCGGGAGACAACGACGAATTCCTCGCCGGGACACACAGTGTTCAGGTTGCGGTGGTTGTTCAGAATCACCAAGGAGGCGTAAGTTGGTCTCTCAGCCCGCTGGCTGTAGGCTCAGACATCGTCTCTGTTGGTGATGTTGGCATTCATCGCGGTGCAACAGCAAATGGCCTTTCCGATGGGGTTACCTACACAGTAACTGCTAGGCTTGATGGCTTAGAGATATCAGATACTGTGCAATTCACCATCGGTGAGCCAGCCGATCAGGTCGGCGAACTCCCTCGGGAGGTAGAGCTTCACTTTTCGGGAGGAGGTATCGATCGCATCGGAAGTACCCATGATTTCCGTGTCCAAGCGGGTGACTATGTGGTTGTCACTCGGAACGATGAGGCGAGAGAATCTAACTCCCTCCTCGTCGTTAACGATGTAGTTCAGCCTGAGGTGCGGTTGTGGGATGGATCAGCCATCTATGGTCCATTTGATGACGCTTCTAAGGTCTTGATCTACATCTGGCAGTGGGCTGATGCGGAATTCGTGGTCAACGACGAAAACACGCTCCAAGCGAATTGGAACGTGTTCGTAGGGCCGGAGCTGGAACTCCTCTTGGCCTAGATCGTGGCCGGGGATTGGGAATTGATCGGAACGGTATAGACCGCTGATGGCGCAAGATGTAAAAACGTTTACATCCTCTGCGCCGTCTTTTTTTTGTAAAAATATCCTAATATGGCACCAGAGAATAACCAGAAGCACCACATTAATCCGGTAAACCTAAAAATATTATCAAATAATGCGCCAACAAAAAGTGCTCCGCCTGCACATAATAATGTTAAAGCAATAATTTTTGCATGCTCGTTTGTTTGTAAGTTTTTATACGCCCTAATAATTCGCTCGAACCAAACGCTTACTAATGCAACAAAGAGTAAGAATCCTACAATCCCGCCTTCTACTAAGAATCTTATATAATCGTTATGAGGGTTTAACCCTTCTTCTAATGGTCTTCGTAAATGAAAAGCCATAGCACGGTGGTAGTTTCCTAATCCAACGCCTGTTAGTGGGTACTGCTGCCATATCTCTAAACCCCATCCCCACAAATCGAACCGGCCAGAGACAGTGTCGTCTTCTGGTATAAAGCTGGTTTTTATTACTCGTTGGATTGGTGCAAACACCGAGGCTTGGTTTATTAATGAATCACCAGAGAAAACAACAGAAAAAGAAGCGACGCCTATTGCAATAAGAATGCTAATAATAACAATTTTGGTGAATGTTTTTCGTGCCAGCAAAAGAAAGAACGCAACCGCTCCAATAAAAAAGCTCAGCCAGGCACCTCTGGTATAGGTGAGAATAAGACTTGTAAATAATCCTACGACTGTTATGGCAGCAAGAAAAACAGTTGTCTTCATTTTAAATAACTCGTATTCATGATTCTGAAAAGGATGAGATTTTAAAATACCAGATTTTTTGTAAAATACTACAAGCCCTGCAAGTGCTAGGGTAAGAAATGTAGCAGTAAATCCAAGAATATTAGGGTGAGGGAATGGCCCTTGTATCCTATTAGGGAAAGCAAGCGTTTCGAAATTACCGGCCCCTAAGAAATACTGAGAAATACCAAGTAAAGCGATGATTATTCCAATAGGGACAAAAGCATGCCAAATACGGCGGATACCATGCATCGAAGAAAAATATTCGTATCCAATCCAGTACAAAATAGTGTAGGTAAGTATTCGTATAATATCTTCAAAAGACGTTAATGTATCCCAAGAAAAAAAGAGGAGAATGCTGTTGACAAAAACGAATATTAATAGTATTATGGCAAGTCTTTCTTTTATTGGTTTACGAGATATAAAGAACGAAAAAAGACCTGCTATTACAATAAGTATTCCAACAAGAGAAGCTGGATTAAGGTTAAGAGAGAAAATTGAAAGAGTCCGGGTTTGCCAGATATCTAAAAGTGCAACACGTAAAATAACCAACCCTAAAAGGATGGTTGTAAGATAGTGTCGAAGCTTTATCTTTGCGTGTGTCATATTATTTTCGTCATTCAGAGCCTGCATCAGGCGAAGAATCTCTGCTCTCTTTCTTTAAAAAATCAGAGATCCTTCGTCGACACGCAGTCTTCTCAGGATGACGAAGAGGGGGACGTTTAATGATTTTTAATAGTTCTGACGTTGTCTACTATGAAAATTTTGCTGGTAAACAAATTCCATTTTCCCAAAGGCGGAGCAGATACGTATTATCTAAGGCTTGGGGAATTGCTTCAGAAAAATGGTCACGAGGTGGCTCATTTTGCAATGGCTCACCCAAAGAACTTATATTCAGCGTATCAGAGGTACTTTGTGAGTCAAGTAGATTTTTCGCAGGTTCAATGGAATTATAGCGGATTAAAGAATATTGTTCGAATGATATGGAGCAGAGAAGCTGCCACGAAATTTCGGAAATTGCTTTTAGATTTTAAACCAGATGTTGTTCATGTCCATAATATTTATCATCAGATTTCGCCATCTATTTTAAAAGAGTGTAAAAAAAAGCATATTCCTGTTGTTATGACGGTTCATGACTATAATTTAATCTCCCCAAATTATGGATTGTTTTCACACGGCCAGATTGATGAATCTACAAAGAAATACAAGTATTATAATGCGATTATGAGAAAATCGGTAAAAAATTCGTATGTTGCCTCTTTTTTAGCGGCAATTCGAGCGTACATACATAAGTATTTACAAATATATGAAAATATGATAGATTTGTTTGTCGCTCCAAGCCAGTTTATGAAGCTGAAATTAGCTGAATATGGCATGGATGAGACTGCTATAACAGTTCTTCCTAATCCAGTTCATATTCCTCCGCAGCCATCTATAAAGGAAAATAGTGTAAAACCTTATTTTCTTTTTGCAGGGAGGTTATCAGAAGAAAAAGGGATTAAGCAGCTTGTAGAGGCGTTTAAAAATCTTTCATATACTTTAAAAATAGCAGGGGCTGGAGATGCTGTGCTGAATCAAAATACGGAGAATATCGAATTTCTCGGGTTTCAGAATAAAGAATCTCTCGAAAAACTTGCAGCAGGTGCTCGCGCGGTTATTGTGCCTTCTGTGTGTTACGAAAATTGCCCATTAAGTATATTAGAAGCCTACGCACAAGCAACACCGGTTATTGCGAGTGATATTGGAGGGATTCCAGAATTAGTAAACGACGGAGAAACCGGGTATCTTATTCCTGCGAACGATACAGAGTCTATTAAAGCAGCAGCAATCCAGTTAATGGAGATGTCGGAAGAGGATTACGAAATAATGAAACAAAAATCTTTTAAAAAAGCTCAAGAAGAGTATACTGAAGAACTTCATTACAGACGACTTATAGATATATATAATCACGTGAAATAGGTATATGAAGATTGCGATGATCGGACAAAAAGGAATTCCATGTCGATTTGGTGGTATTGAACGCCATGTCGAGGAATTAACAAAAGGATTAGTGGCAGAAGGCCATGAAATTTTTGTGTATGCGCGAAAGGAATATACACCATTGCAGGTAAAAGAATTTGAAGGCGTACATATTGTTCACATGCCTTCTTTGCGAACAAAACATTTAGATACTATTACCTATACATTTGCCGCAACAATGCATGCCCTTTTCCAAGGCTACAATGTTATTCATTACCACGGGGTTGGGCCTTCGTTGCTCAGTTTTATTCCTCGGATTTTAAAACCAAAAGTGAAGGTTGTTGCAACTATTCATTGTTTAGATAGATTGGTAAGCAAGTGGGGATTTTTTGCTAAGTTTATGCTGGGAGTAGGTGAATGGGCTGCTTGTACATTTCCTCATAAAACAATTACGGTTTCCAGAAGCCTTCAAGATTATATTCAATCTCGCTTCGGAAAAAACACAGTCTGCATCTCTAATGGAATTCCAGCTCAAATTGAAAACGAAGATCCTTCTCGAACGCTGCGAGATACATTTGGGTTAGAGGCTGGTGAATATATTTTGAATGTTTCTCGATTTATTCCTTCGAAAAACGTAGACATGCTTATTCGTGCTTGGAAAAAGACGAAAAATATTCATAATAAAAAATTAGTTTTGGTTGGTGATAGTTCGATGGGGTCGCATGAATACAAGTCAAAGCTCATGAAGTTGGCAGATCACGATGACGATATTCTTTTTCTTGGTTGGCAGCAAATGAAAGAACTACAAGTTTTGTATGCAGGTGCATGTGTCTATGTGCATCCATCATCTGCTGAAGGATTGTCTACAACTATTCTAGAAGCGTTTTCTCAAGGAGCTTTGGTTTTAATGGCAGATATTGCTGGCAACAGAGAAATTTCATCTGACCGAAGATTCTTTTTTGAAGATGGTGATTTAGAAAGTTTAGTTGAAGGACTTGTTCGCGTGATAGAAACAAAAGAAGAAACAAAGGATGCTGTTTCTAAAATGCGAGAACATGTTATTGCCACGTATGGTTGGCCAACACTTATCTTTAAACTTATAGAATTTTATTCACACTGTATTTCCGAAACAAAACAGCGTGAATTTTCTAAGAAGTACTCCTACACTTATGATAAATAAAATGATACAACATGTTTGGGAAAAGTTTTTGCTGATTGTTTTGGTATGTTTAGGAATCTCTGTGTTGGTTACTATTGTGCAACCATTCGAATATAAATCAACCGTGAAAATGCTTATTATAGATCAGAACCCCAGAACTTCTGACTTTTATGCAGCTTCTCGAGGTTTAGAAAAAGTAGCAGACACCCTTGGACGAATCGTTCAGACAGATTCTTTTTTTCAAAAAGTAGTTAATACCCAGGGCGCACAAGTATCTGCTGAAATGTTTGGCAGAACAGAAAAGAAACGAAGAAAAAAATGGGATAAAGCAGTAGATGTTAGCGGCGAGGCTGGTACCAGTATTATGTATGTAGATACGTATTCCAAGTCTGCAGAGCAATCTAAAGATATCGCGCAGGCAATTTCTATTGTATTGGTAAACGAAGGCCGTGAGTATCTTGGACATGCATCGACACTCCAGGTAAAGGAAATTGACTCGGTGTTAACATCTTCCTTTCCTGTCCGTCCAAATATTATAAAAAATATTGTGTTTGGGTTGGTAGCCGGAATTGGTCTTGGTTTTTTATGGGCGTATATAAAATTAGAAAGAGATGTTTTTCAGACCGAGAGATTACGTGAAAGCGATGAAGACCGGATTGATGGCAATGAATTTAATCATATTCAAGCGTAATAGGTACAAATGAAAACGTATTTCAAAAAAGAGACCCGCATGTGTCTCTTTTTTGTTTTAGTGTAAAGACGGGGTACCAGCCCGCAAAGCCTCGCTTGCGATGGCAGGCGGGACCCCATCTCTACAAGGCAACGTGAACTATGGGTGGGTATTCTTTGTAGAGACGTATCGATATACGTCTTATTTCTTGGGCTGCAAGACGTATGCAATACGTCTCTACAGATCAGGGTGAAGGATGAATCCTCAGATGTGTTTTGTGTTATTGTTGTAATTTTAAACAGTTGTCTACTGTGTTTTTTAAGAGCATCGCTACTGTTACGGGCCCAACGCCTCCTGGCACTGGCGTAATAGCTGTAACATGGTCTTTTACGTTTTCGTAATCGACATCGCCAACTATCTCAATCGAATCTTCATCACCTGTAAGTCTGTGTATTCCAATATCTACAACAACTGCTCCTTCTTTTATGTATTGCTTGGTTAAGCATTTTGGTTGCCCAAGAGCGATAATTATATGGTCATATTTTTTAATATTTGTGTCGAGTTCAGTGAAATGTTCAGTTACTGCACCTTCTGCTTTTAATAAATACTGAAGCGGGGTATAGAGGATATCCGACTTACTTACTACTGCTACTTTTTTATTTGAGAGAGGTTCTCCAGATGCTTTTAAACATTCAAGTGCACTGGCTGCTGTTACTGGTGGTGGGCAATGTTTATTTGCCAACAAACAAGAAAGATTCTCTGGGTGAAACCCATCGGCGTCTTTTTGAGGGTCGATAGCTTTAATAATCGCATCGGTATTAAGGTTTCCAGGTAATGGTAACTGAACAATAATCCCATGTATATCGGGGTCTTTATTTAAGAATTGAATACAGTCGATAATTTCTTTTTCTGGAGTTGTTTCAACAGAAAGATATCTATTAAAATCCATGCCGATTTTTTTTGCAGCCTCTTCTTTTTTTTCTACATACAAATGGCTTGCAGGGTCATTACCAACCAAAACAATCGCCAGTCCTGGAGTAATATTTTTATCGACAATAGTTTTTCGTAATTCTAACAGCAATGAGTGTGAAATTTTTTTTCCGTCAATAATGTTCATATTAGAGCTCTTCGTATAAAGGGAATGAGTGAGTGAGGTCGAGAACCTCTTGTTTTGTTTTTGCTTTTAATTCTTCGTTGTTAATATCTTTAAGCACGGTTGCAATCCAATTTCCTATGGTTTTCATTTCTTTTTCTTTCATTCGACGAGAGGTAAGTGCAGGGGTTCCAAGCCTAATTCCTGAGGGGTTAAATGGCTTTCTTGTATCAAACGGTATCATATTAAAGTTGGTGTAAATGCCGCTTTCTTCGAGTGCATTTGCGCCATCTTTTCCGCCAATACCAGTCTCTGTTAAGTCTATAAGAATTAAATGATTATCTGTTCCTCCAGAAACAAGTCTGAGTCCGTTTTCTGATAATGTTTCTGCTAGTTGTTTGGCATTACGAGCGATTTGGTTTTGATATTCTTTGAATTCTGGCTTAAGTGCTTCTTCGAACGCTACTGCTTTTGCGGCAATAATATGTTCTAACGGTCCGCCCTGCATTCCAGGAAATACTTGAGAGTCTATCTTTTTTGCAAGATTTTTTTTGTCATCTGGGTTTATTCTATCTTCGATTTTAGAAAGAATAATAGCACTTCGTGGGCCTCTCAACGTTTTTGTTGTGGTGGTCATTACAATATCGTGTGAAGGCACTGGGTTGGGGTGATCTCCAGATAAACATAACCCAACAATATGGGAGATATCTGCCATTGCGTATGCGCCAATTTCTTTGGCAATACTAGCAAATGCATCAAAATCTATAATCCGAGGATATGCGGTTGCGCCAGATAATAAAACCTTAGGTTTTTCTTTTAATGCGATTTCTCGAACCTGGTCCATGTCTATTCTTTCGGTTTCTTTTTGAACGCCATAATTAATGAATTTATAGGTTTGCCCAGAAAAATTAACCGGATGTCCATGAGTAAGGTGTCCACCATGAGCCAGATCCATTCCTAGAATAGTATCTCCAGGCTTAAGGACTGCTGCATAGCACTCCATGTTTGCACCAGAGCCGGAATGAGGCTGAACGTTAGCATGCTCGGCACTGAACAATTTTTTTGCTCGGTCTATTGCAAGTTGCTCGATTTTGTCGATAAATTCATTTCCGGTGTAATATCTTTTTTCTGGATAACCTTCAGCGTATTTATTTGTAAGAACAGTACCTGCTGCCTCGAGCACAGAAGGGGATGCGAAATTTTCTGATGGAATCATAACTAAACCATCTCTTTGTCTTTTTAGTTCTTGATCTAAATGGCCGGCAATTTCTGGATCTTGTTTGCGAATGTTTGGGTAGAGCATATACACACAATTAACTTTATCCTTTGGATGTATCCGAAAGGAGGGGAATAAAGAGAGTGGCAAGAGAAATTACAACATAGCTAAAGAGATTTTATCATATAGAGCTTTTTAAGTGCATATCCTAACTTTTTATAATACTCTCGTGTGCCAATTCCAGCAATTACTGCGATTTTTTTATATCCTTTTTTCTTGGTAATTATCTCTGCTTGATTCATGAGCCGTTTTCCAAATCCAAGATGCTGAGAGGTATATACTTCTTGCCCTAAGATTGGTTTTAGCTGTCCGTAGCTGTGGAGTTCTCGAATAAGTGCGCATCCGTCTAATTCTTTTATGAAAGATTTTTTCTTTTCTGGAAGTCGAAGTCTCAAGAATGCGTACAAAGTAGTTCTTTGAGGGTTTTCGTATGAAATAAAATACTCAGTTCCTCCTGTTGTTTGTATTTTATCGATAAAAAGTTTTGCTTTCTGGTAATCTGTTTTAATATTTCTTCCTCTTTCTTCTCGGCATCGTATACATTTACAGAGCGTGCCGCGTTTTTTCATGTGCATTTGAATGTGTTGACGCAGGTTAGATATTTTTGAGCCAGCAACAATACTGGTTGCTGGAATATCTCGGATTAAACGAGATATTCTAACGTAGTATGGAACATATTTTTCTTTCACTTTTGTGAGCAGCGACATCAGTTCTTTATCGGTGTATGGTTTCCAGGTGCCATCTTTATACATTTTTTCCATGATAGGCGTAAACTCCGGCAGCACCGTTGGATAAATCTTCATTTCATCGGGGTGGAAATCTGGATGAGAAAATAATTCTTTAAACATCTGGTCGTCTTTTTGAAGATTCGAACCAGGCAAGTTTGGCATGATGTGGTAGTTTATTTTAAAGCCTGCGTCTTTTAACAATTGCGTAGCTTCTTTTGCTTGTTGTCTTGTTTGATCTCTTTTCGTAATTTTAAGTACATCATCAAAAATAGACTGAATTCCAATCTGTACTCGGGTTGCGCCAAGCCAGCGCATTCGTTTTATTTCTTCTTTGGTAATATGGTCTGGTCGAGTTTCGAGGGTTAACCCTACACATCTGTGAAGAGCGTTTTGGTTTGTAGTATGGAATTGTTCCATCGACTGCGGCCAAGAAGATTTTTTAGGAGTACATTTTTTTATATCGTGATCAAAAGAAAACTCATTCATTGCTTGAAAACAGCGTTTAATAAACCATGTCTGATACGCATGCGGATAAAAAGACCAGGTGCCACCTAATACAATAAGCTCTATTTTTTCTGGTTTGTGACCGTTCTCGTAATAGGAATGTAGCCGAACCATCACTTGTCGGTACGGGTCAAAGGCGCTCCTTAGCGCTCGTGCTGCGGCTGGTTCGTTGGATAGGTAGCTTTTGGGCATTCCTCGCTCTGTTGGGCAGTACACACACCTTCCAGGGCAGGGGAATGGTTTTGTTAATACAGTAACAGGCGCTACCCCAGAAATTGTTCGTACAGTTCGCTTTTTTAGGATGTGCAAAAATAAAGGGTCTGGCTCGAGTCCCTGTTTTTTGATAAGCTCTTTATAGCTTTTTAAAAGCTCTCTATTGGGGGGGAGATGAATTCCAAGTTTTTTTGAAAGTTTTCGCTTTGCTTTATGGAGGTCGTCTTTCGTTGTTATGGATTCCTTTAAGAGGTCTTGAATCATATATATGAGTATTGCTGATACGTATACTGCAATTTCTAAGGATTTTTCTAAAACCCGGTCGCGGAAATGGGAAGAATTTGTTGTGTTTAAAAAGATTATTCAATCGTTGACTGTTACTCCTTCCGAAGGAGGTCCGGCTTCGAGGATTTCGCTTTTAGATGTTGGGTGTGGCAATGGCCGTTTTTTCGAGATGCTTCAGGATGTTTCCTGTGAATATCAGGGAGTAGATGCAAGCGAAGGTATGATTAGAGAAGCTCGAAAGAAGTATCCTCAAACACCGTTTACGATTGGAGATATGCGCGATTTGCCGTTTGCCGACAATTCTTTTGATGGCGTTATAGCGATTGCTTCTTTAAACCACATGTTGTCTCATGCTGATCAGAAAAAAGCACTCAAGGAAATGTTTCGGGTGCTTAAGCCAGGTGGCTCACTTTTTATGACAAATTGGAATTTATGGCGTATTTCGGTGGTCGGGAAATCTTGGTGGAAGTACAATTTTTTACGCACAAAGTCTTCTGTTGTTACCACTCGCTGGAATGGTCATCCATTGCCATATTACGCGTTTACTTTACGAGAATTACTGCCCTTGGTCAAGGACGTTGGTTTTGAAGTTTTAGAGTCTTTTTATAGTAAAAAAGGAGAAAAATCACGCTGGTGGAATGGAAACAATAGTGTGATTATTGCAGAGAGAACATAATTTTGAATGGTACGAAATGATCCGAGTTTTCCACAAGGCATTTGACAAGATTTTATAGACCTGCTAATAATGTCTCTAGTATGAATTTTTCGAACACACAAACAATTATGCGATGGTATCACCGTGACCTCTGTGGTCTCGGCGAGCTTTGTATTGTTGTGTAATGTGTTGAAAGATTAGCGAAAAGACAAGTACAATAGCCGCGACCACCGTATAAACGGCGGTTTTTTGTTTATTTTATAGGTAAAATATGGAAATGAAATTATCTTACAATCTCGATTACGGAATTATGTGGCATACCAAAGGTATGTATCGTTGTGATATGCGCATTTCTGAGGTTGTAAAGAGTATACAAGATTATTTTAGGTAAAATACTGTAAATAAATTTCTTGAATAACTTATACAGCCTCAGCACATGCGCGAGGCTGTATTTTTGATCTAAGCAATAGGATAAAAGTATTTTGTACTATTGCTCAGGCCAAAAAGGTCTGGTTTCGTACATTGAAAGGAGACACCTATGTGTCTTTCAGACGACCGTCCGGTTGATCCGCAGGATGCCTTGGATAAGATGCGTCGCAAGCACGGGTTTAAGCCAGATGGCGCCCCACGAGGAAAGCATCGCCCAGGTCGCTGGTCGAGTAATATGCTGGCGGCATGCAGGGCCGGTGAGGAAACTCCATTACCAGCGAGTCTGGTAGCAGAGCTTCGAGAGAATAACGGACACCCGCGCAATCTTCCGTTGTACGAGTACGTGCAACGTCGGCTTGCAGAACATGGGATTTCGTTTTCGTGGAAGGTGACCTACCCTCCAAATCCCAACAAGCCAGGCGAGACCCACAAGGCGGTTCAATTCTATGGACAGCCGAGCATCGGCAAGCAAGAACTCACCCTGCTGGACATGGTTCTTGCTCCAGTGGAGTTGTTGGATCAATTCCAACAGACAAAGGAACTCCCTGGCGTTCCAGTGGGGCAGACTGCAGCAGGATTTCCTGCAAAAGTCGCCCTCATGTCAGCGACTGGCATTGGGTACAAAGGCTTTCCTGATGTATCCTGGCGACCGGGGTATGAGCCTTTTCAACTGGACGCTGGCTTACAAAGACGGCTTACCCAGTTTGGAGATGCGGTGTTCCTGCTGAGTGATGTGGTTGCGCATTTACTCCAAACGGGTGATCCAGAAGTCACCAGATTTCTGGGATGGAGAGTCCCAGCTTCCATCCCTCGACTGGTTGAGCCTGGCTCGCTCGACATGTTTCGTCCAGACATTGTTCTGCTCGATGACGGCAGATTCGTGATCACGGAAATCGAGACCGCACCTGCTGGCCACGGATTCCTCCATGCCATGGAAAGGGGCTATGGAAACACCGAGCAGATGGCGGGGGTATTCTGTGAATACTTGGATGGTCGTGATTTCGTGATCTTCGCGACTCACGAGTGGGCAGAATACGTGTACGATCTGGCAGTGTGGTGCAAAGCTCTTCGCCGCTACGGTGTGAACGCGAAAGTCGTGTTCGACACGCCTCTGGAGACTGTGGCAAGAACAGCGCGAGAATGGAAGATGCCGACCCAGACGCCAGAGCATCTTTTGGGGATATGGCGGACAGATGTTCTGGCTGCACTCGAGGAAAAGGGGCTTCTCGAGGTTGTGGAAGGGGCTCGTGAGTTTTCTTCCAGCCTTGGAAGCACGGTGGTGTTCCGTTTCGGTTACTTCGATAACTTCGGACTCACTGGGCTCGACGTTATGCGACGGTGGCAGAAGAACGGAGCAACCTTCGTGAATCCGGTTCAGTTTCATCTGGAAAGCAAGGTCTTGATGGCTGCGCTTTCTGTGGCTTCTGTCCGGAGGCTTCTTCGAGAAAGAGGCGGCAGTGCGACTCTTGATGTTCTCGATGACTGCATTGCGCAGACCTGGCTGCTTGATGAGTCCATTGCTTCTGATGTCATCGACGATCGTCTTCACCGGCTGGTGAAAGCAGCCGCATACACGGAACAGAACGAGTCCTGGGGCGCACGGAGTTTAGCTGTTGGGAGCCAGCATACAGATGGCCAGTGGGAGCGAGTGGTTGACGCTCGACTCGCACTACACTACCCGACAGTGGCTCAGCATGTGATTGCTTCGCGTAAGTTCACCGTTCCGTATGTGGACGAAGCGAACGTGGTTCGTGTAATGCGAGAGGCTCGCGTGCGCTGGACACCATACCTTGTGCGCATCAATGGAAGGTGTCGCGAGCTTGGCTCGTTGCTGACCTTCCGGAGGGGCTCACTCAAGGTTCACGGGGCGACAGATGCTGTCGAGACGCTGGGGGTGTATGGAAAGGAGTCTTCGGCATGAATCGGCAGTTCGACGTTGCTACTCATTACGACATCATGGCAGAGCTCGATCGTGATGTTCACGACAACCAGGAACTTTCTCTCGCTGATGTAGAACATGCATTAGCACTCATGAGAAGGGTTCCTCGGTCGGTGTTTCTGCCATGTTTCGGCACTGGACGCCACATTCAACCGTTGTTGGATGCTGGCGTCCAGCGAATCGTTGGGGTTGATCTCTCGCCAGTATGCGTAGAGAAAGCCCAGCGATTCCTTCAACCAGGCTGCAATGTTCATCTCGAGGTCGCCGATCTTCTTACGTGGCAGACCGATGAAACATTTGACGCAGTTCTTCTGCTCGGTAATTCGTACGGTGATATTATCGATCGAACGCTGAATGCAGAAATGACTCGTCAAATGCTTCTGCCACTCAAAGTCGGTGGCGCATTCGTGATGGACTATGTTGGCCGCAACTACGAAGGGATGTGTCATGCAGGGCAAGCGTGTTCGTGGCCGGTAGTCCTCAACGGACAACAAGCGACTGACACTCGAACTCCTTCGTTCGATCCTAACACGAGGGTCATGACAATTTCTGTGACAGTTTCCTCGCCTGGTGCTACAATCTGGGAGGGAAAATATCAGAAATTGGTGCTTGGGCAAGAGGATGTGAAAGGCCTTTTTGTCCAGCAAGGCGTATCTATGACGCCTTACGGGATGGCGAAGATCAATCATCCTTTTCATCAAAAACAGTTTGGCGGCTTTGGAATGCTGGCTGCTGCAGATTGGTGGATAGGACGAAAGACTTCGTGAACGACAGGTGAGGTGGTGTCATCGGACATCGCCTCACCACCTACTTTATTAGGAGATAGAATTGTTTAAGCAAAGAATTGTGTTTCTTAATAATAATATATGATAAGCAAAGAACAATTGAAAAAAACATTCCTAGAGCTTATTGCTATCGACGGGATTTTCCCATACGAGCAAAAAGTGAGTGAATATGTAGAAAAGCGTTTAACAGATGCTGGGGTTTTATTTGTAAAAGATTCGTTTGAAAATATTATTGCAAAGATCCCCGGAGAAGGGGAGGCAATAATGATTTCTACTCATCTTGATATCCCAGAGCCTGCTCCAGATGTGAAATTTAAAGAGAAAGGCGATATTATAGAATCTGATGGCAGCAGCATATTGGGAGCAGATCCAAAGTCTGGGTTAGCGGTTTTGGTAGATTTTTTGTGTGATATGGCAAAAACAGATCCAAGTACTCATGTTCCTATTGAAGCACTCATTACACGAGGGGAAGAGGTTGGACTTGTTGGTGCTTTAAATGCTGATTACTCAAAAATATCTGCAAAAATTGGTCTTGTTCTCGATGAAGACGGACCCGTAACGCAGGTGGTAACCAAAGCACCGGCCTATGTTCGGATAGATGCAGATATTATAGGAAAAATTGCTCATCCACGAGATCCTAATGACGGCGTAAATGCCCTTCAGATTGCATGTGAGGCCTTAAACCAGATTCCGTGGGGATATTCTACTGAGGGTGTTACATGGAATGTAGGGCTGTTTGAGGCTGGTACAGCACGAAATAGTATTCCAGGGAGAGTTCATTTTAAGGGAGAGTTAAGAAGCTTTGATACCGAGCGTGCTATGAAAGAAGGCGAACGAATAGAAAAGATATGTAAAGAAGTGGCAGAAAAACACGGCGCTGAGTTTAAAATTCAGAGAGAGCTTGAATTTGAAAGCTATGAACTCGAAAGATCGGATCCTTTGTTTGAGCGTTTAGATAAAACATTCAAGCGCATGAATTTAGAACCAAACTACTACGAGACGTTTGGGGGAACCGATGGGAATGTGTTTAACAGCAAAGGCATTACGTGTGTTCCTATTGGATCTGGATACTACAATGCCCATCAATACTCAGAATATGTAGACCTTGCTGAAATGCAAGAGATTGCAGAGTTTTTGAAGGAGTTTGTATCTGATATATAAAAATATGAAATTAATTCAAGCAACATATTATTACTCAACATATCTTCTATTCCAAGAGGTTTGTTGAAGCTGCCGAATAAAATATATTCGACAAAGAAAACAGATCTCTTGGTGAGGTCTGTTTTTGGTTACGGGAGTCGTTCTTTTCATTGGAGGAATAGCAAATGCCATTCTTTCTCGTGTGCGTTCGAAAGGCTGTTGTCTATCACGACGACAGCGGCTTGGGCAATGCTGAAGCTCAAGTCCCCACTGGAATTGTTCTCATTCAAGCATTTTCGGAAGAAGATGCTCGATCCAAGATCATCGATCTTGCTTCTCAGGATGGATACAACCCTGGTTGCAGTATGGTTGCTGCGGCGCTTGAGGATCCATCAAGTGATCAGGTGAAGCAGTTGGAGATCACTCAGCACGATGACGTGTTCTGTCTGTGTGTTGATGGCCTATTTATGACTAAGGAGATTTTTGAGAAGGAATAATTCAGCTGTGTAGGGAGTTTTGTCCAAAACTCCCTACACCCTTTTCCTTGACACTAAGTTTAAGGAAGGTATACTACGTGCAATATGAATAACCGATGGTTTAGCTATTTCTTTAGCCTAACACTTCTGACGTGAGTCAGCCGGTTTTTCATTCGTACGCTTTGACAACGAGAATCCAGCAGACTGCTGGGTTTTTTTGCACACAGATAAGGAGTGTGAGAGATGATGGCGTCAGCGAGTGCATCGCCCCTTGGGGGTGTACAAAAAGCACGACTGATACAGATCGGATCGGAATGGCTTGGTCTTGGGTTGCCATGTCAGCCTATTCTTGGGCCATGCACTGCAGATATCCATGTTGGGGAGCTGTTTCGTCGGCTTGCTGACCATGGAATCACCATGACTCGCGCTGGATGGTGGAAACCTCGTTCCGGCGCAGATTCCTTCCCTGGCCATGGATCGACGGGGGGCAGATGGGTTCTTGATGCTGCTCGTGACTATGGCATGGAAGTGGTGTTTGTGGAGGTGATGGATACGAGTCATCTCGACGCAGTTCGGCGAGTTCGAGATGACTCTGGCTTCGATGGAACCATTGTTTGCTGGGTTGGAGCTCGGACCAAGAACCAGCCTCTACTGAGAGCTCTTGGTGATCAAACCGAGTTTCCAGTCATGCTGAAGCATGGGCTTGCAGACGCTGGGGTTGAAGTTGTTCTGAATGATTTGGAATTCGTCACCAGAGGAACACAGCGTTGGGATGATTCTGGGAATCTGATTCTCGACGACTCGACTCCAAAGAACGACAACATTCTCCTGTGTGTGCGCGGGCTTGAAAAGCCAGTACATTCAGACACTCCGCATCGATTCGATAGCAATCCCGATTGGATCGGGAAGCTTCAGAAGCACCGCCCAGTGGTGCTTGACCCTTCTCACATCGCAGGTAAGACCAGGTTTGTTTGGCCGGTTCTTGAGGAAGGATTGGCTCACAGGCCATCTGCTGTGATGATCGAGGTTCACTTCGGCCCTGGTGATCCCAAGAGGCGCGTGGCTCTCTGCGACGCAGCTCAGGCTGTTCCGATCGATGAAGTGCCAAGGATCCTGGAAATGCTGGCACAGCACAATGCGTAGGAACAAGCTACGCCAACTAACCATCCCTCTCGTCGCACGTGAACGAGGGGGAGTTGCTTTTTAAAAGGGTTTTATACTAGACTTCAAAGGTATTAATACTTAATTCAATTTTATGCAGATTGATGAATCAATTTTTAAGGCCTACGATATTCGTGGGATATATCCGGACCAAATAAACGACAAGCTAGTAGAGAAAATAGGCCAAGCGTTTGGCTTATTTATTAAAGATGTTGTAAAAAAAGAGACGCCAAATATTGTAGTTGGAAGAGACGGTAGGCTTTCTTCTCCAGCTCTTCAAAAAGCATTTATAAAAGGAGTCGTATCTGTTGGTTGTAATGTTGTAGATATAGATCTTGTTTCAACCGATGCTTTGTATTTTGCTATGGGAAAGCATGAGTATGATGGCGCGGCGATGATATCGGCTTCTCATAACCCTAAAGAATACGGCGGCATAAAGATGCTTGCAAAGGCAGAAGAAGCTCCAAAGCCTGTAAGCGGCGATTGGGGGATTCCAGAGATAAAGAAGATGGTTATAAAAGATGAATGGCCAGAATCGACCGAAGGATTGATTGAAAAAAAATCTGTAATGGAAGAATATATAGAATATTGTTTATCGATAGTCGATACAGCGAAGTTTAAGAATTTTAAAGTAGTAGTAGATACTGGCAACGGAATGGCAGTTTTATTTTTACCAGAATTAAAAAAGAAATTACCAATAGAGATTGTAGGAATTAATACCGAGGTAGATGGTAATTTTCCTGCACGTGGAGCAAACCCACTTGTAGGTGAAGGATTTAATGTAATAGGCAAGGCAGTAAAAGAACACAACGGAGATGTTGGGCTTTCGTTTGATGGTGATGCAGACAGAATGTTTGTTGCAGACGAGAATGGAGATATTGTTCGCCCAGATATTATTTTGGCGCTGGTAGCAAAGGCATTGTTGGTAAAGAATCCTGGTGCGTCTATAGTCTATAATTTAACATGCTCGCATACTGTGCCGGAGGTTGTTGAGGCATCTGGCGGAAAGGCTGTTCGTTCTCGAACAGGAACAGCATATATTAAAGATGCAATGATAAACAATAAAGCCATTTTTGGCGGCGAGGTTTCTGCTCATTATTATTTTAAAGATAATTATTTTGCAGATTCCGGGTTATTAGCATTTTTGATTTTAATGGAAGTATTAAGTGAATCAGGTGAAAAGCTTTCCGAGATGGCAAAGAAGTTTGATGTCTATGCGTATCAAGTAGAAATTAACCGCCGAGTAGAAGATAGAGATGCGGTAATAGAAGCGATTAAAGAAAAGTATGCTGATGGAAAGCACGACGAGTTGGATGGTTTAACCGTAGAATACGAAGATTATTGGTTTAATTTACGAAAATCTAACACCGAACCGCTTATCCGATTAGTGGTCGAAGCTAAAACAGAAGAACTTAAGAAGCAAAAAGTAGAAGAGTTATTAGCTATTATTGGTGGCGAAAATGAATAAAAACGCTTAATATAGCTAAAATAAACGGCTCATTCAATGAGCCGTTTATTTTTATGCAAGATGGTTGACTTTTTTAGTAATATCTAGTACTTTTTTGGTAGGTTTATTGTGTATTGAGGTGAGTATTGTGGATGTTTTACAAAAAATTTCTAGAATACTCGCCTCATGTATGAGGCAAGAACGCCAGCTCGAGCGAGAATCGAGCAGTGAAAAAAGGGGGATTGGCTCATGAGTAAGCCAACCTTTGGTCAAGCGAATCGGCTACTAACGCTGATCCAGGATCAAAACCTCACTCGAAAGCAGATTCAGGATCTTCTGGGGTCGTCTCTGTTGGTTGATTTACTGTCTGCAGACCAATCGGCGATTGCTCGAGATGAATTCCGCCTCCTGCTCGGGTTGCCGCCACTCGTCACTCATGAGGTGCGCACTCTCTGGCAGGAACACTTACCAGAGGTTCTCGAGCCTGGGAATCGGGATTGGTTGGATACGGCTGATGATGTTCTCGGACAAATCGCGCCTCTTCCTGGGGAAGGAGACGATACGATCTCGGTCTCGATTTTTCACTTTGACCGTGTGATGACAAAGGTCGAAGTGGAAAATCTGCTTGGTCGTCAAGGTCTGCGTCCGGCAGTGCTCTGGGAGCTTGTTGCTCTTGGAGTGGAATGGCCGAGGCTAAGGGAGGGGGTTCCAATCGTCGCATTGGGTTCGACTTGGGACAATACGATAGGTCTCCAATGCCCATGGCTTGATACCGGCTGCCTGGGACTCGTTCCTTCCGATACTCGATTGTCAGAGCGTTGCCGGTTCGCGGCAGTTCCCAATACATCCTGATCCGCTGAGGACAGATGCATTTAACCAGCGCGTTGTGCTCATCTGTCTGTTGTCCGGTTTGTTGCGTAGTGCAAACCGGGCTCTTTTATTTACTAAGGAGATCGTTTGTTTTTGAGCTATTTCCCCTCCTTTTATAAGGAGGGGACTAAGGGGAGGTTTCAATTTTTGTGCATTCTAAATAAAGGGACTCAATTATTGCGTCAAGATTATTAAAAATATCACTACTCGAGAAGCGAATAACATGAATATTACAGCTTTTTAAATAATTGTCTTTGTTTTCGTCTCTTTGGTGTTGAGCAGGATCTTCGTGTGTAATGCCGTCTATTTCTACAGCAAGTTTGAGTTTTGGACAAAAGAAGTCGACAATATAATTGCCGATTCCGTACTGTCTTCTAAATTTGTAGCCAAGTTTTTTAGATCTGATTTTTGACCAAAGAAGCTTTTCGGATTTTGTACTATTTGTTCTTAATTGTTGACGTCTTGCTGTTTGGTCTTTTTTGTTAAAGATAACCATAAAGAAACCCCATTCCTTCGGCTACGCTCAGGACAGGCTCTAACCTTCCCCTCAAAGAAGGGAAGGGACTGAACCAATTTTTATTCTATTTAAAGTAATGAGTGCTAGAGCAGTCCGCATTTTTCCTTAACTTCTTTCATTGTCTCTTTTGCGACCGCTTGAGCTGCTGTGGTTCCTTTCAATAATGCATCTGCAACATACCCAGGATCTGATTCTAATTGTTTTCGTTTTTCTTGGATTGGTTTTAGCATAGCAATAACCGTATCTGCAGTGGCTTCTTTTAAGTCTTTATACTGCAAAGATTTTTCGTTGTACTGTTCCATGAAAGTTGCAATCAAAGATTTTTCTGCTCCACAAGCCTCGAGCAATGTAAATAAATTTTCTACGCCAGCTGGCATTTTTTTAGAACCAGAGGCAGAGTCGGTAACGGCACTCATTATTTTTTTACGGATAGATTTAGGGTCTTCAAACATTCCAATATAATGTTTTTCGCCTTTGCTTTTAGACATTTTTTTCTCAGGATCAACAAGACTCATTACGCGGGGAGTAGGAGTAAGAATTACTTTTGGCTCTGGGAATGTTTTACCAAAGGTTTTGTTGAATTTTTTTGCAATACTTCTCGCTAGTTCTACGTGCTGTGTTTGATCTTCTCCAACAGGCACTCCTACTGGTTTGTGCATAAGAATATCTGCTGCCATAAGTGCTGGATAGGTAAATAACCCAGCATTGATATTTTGTTTATGCTGTTCGGATTTATCTTTATACTGCGTCATACGCTCGAGCTCGCCAATAGGAACGATGGTGTTAAAAATCCACGCAAGCTCTGAATGTTCCGGAACGTGTGACTGTATAAAGATATTACATTTTTCAGGGTCGAGCCCAGCGGCAAGATAGGTAAGAGCCAGTTCGTTTACATAGACTGGCATATCTTTTGGGTCGTACTCTATGGTCATTGCATGAAGATCTGCAATAAAGAAAGAGCAATCGAATTCATCTTGCAATGAAGTCCAATTTTTAAGAGCACCTAAATAGTTGCCGATATGCAATGGCCCAGTAGGCTGCATTCCTGAGAGAAGCGGGTTGGATGATGACATAGCGTTGTGAAATTATCTCGATGATTCGAATTGGATTATATTTCGATAATAACAGGGAGTACCATTGGTCTTCGTTCTGTTTTTTGGAAGAGGTAAGATCCGATATCGTCCCGAAGAGCGGCTCTGAGTGGTGACCAGTTTTCTAATTTGTTAGCAGTGTGTTTATTACAAATATCTTTAATTTTTGTAACCGTGTCTTTAATAAGCTGATCGTTTCCTTTCATGTACATAAACCCACGGGAGATAATTTCTGGGTCTCCAATAACTTTTTGTGTATTGCTGTCTATTGTTATAATTGTAACAAACATACCATCTTGTGCCATTACCTGCCGATCTCTTAACACCACTTCGCCAATATCGCCAATACCAAGCCCATCTACCATTACGGGGCTATTTGGGAGTTTTGTTTTTGATATTGCTCCAGCTACAACCGGACCGCCGCCTTTTTTTGCGAGCTCTAGAATGTTGCCGTTTGATAAGATAAAGATATTATCTCGAGCAATTCCCATATCTTCTGCAAGCCTGGCATGGGCTTCGAGCATGTGTCTTTCTCCATGAATAGGCATAAAGAATTTTGGCTTCGCAAGCGCAAGCATAAGCCGAAGGTCGTTCTGATACCCGTGTCCAGAGGCGTGAATATCGAACATTTTATTATATATCACTTTTGTTCCAAGGCTAAAGAGTGCGTTCATTAAATTTTGAATAGCTCTTTCGTTACCTGGAATAGGGGAGGAGGAAAGAATAATGGTGTCTCCTTTTTTAAGCCGAACTTGTCGGTGATCTCCTTTTGCCATTCTTCCAAGTGCTGCGTTTTCTTGGCCTTGGCTTCCGGTGGAGATAATTATAACTTCCTCGTCTTTAAGTTTGCCAATATCTTTAAGCCGGATATATATATTTTTATCAAATTTTATAGCTCCGAGGTTATAGGCAATCTCTAAAGCTTTATCCATCGAATACCCAGATACAGCGACTTTTCTGCCTGTTTTTTCGGCAGCGTCGAATACCTGTTGAATACGACTTACTAACGTTGCAAAAGTTGAAACAATTACTCGGCCGTCTGCTTTTGCTATAAGTTTTTCTAGGTTTATACCAATTTCTCTTTCGGATGTTGTTGAACCTGGTTGTTCTGCGTTGGTGCTGTCTGACATAAGCAACAGCACACCCTCGCCGCCAAGTTTGGCAATTTTGTGAAGCTCTGCTGGCTGTTCGTCTCGTGGGGTGAAGTCTATTTTAAAGTCACCGGTGTGAACCACGGTTCCTATTGGTGTTTTGAGTGCAATACCAACTCCATCTGGAATGTTGTGATTAACGCGGAAAAAGGAAAGATTAAACGCCCCAAATGAAAACGTGTCATCTGGCTTAAATTCATTAAGCATGACAGATTTTTGAAGCTTAAATTCTTCGAGTTTTTGTCTAATAATTCCTGCCGTTAATGGCGTTGCATAAATAGGTGGATTCCCAACTCTATTAATAAGATAGGGGATTGCACCGATATGATCGAGGTGACCATGAGTAATAATAAGCGCTTTTACTCGGTGCTTATTTTTTTGGAGGTAGTGGTAGTCTGGAACAACATAGTCGATACCTGGCATATCTTCCGAAGGGAACATAAGCCCAAGGTCCACGATTATAATATCGTTGCCGAATTCAAATGCGGTCATGTTTTTTCCAACTTCTTCTAAACCTCCAAGTGGAATAATTCTGAGTTGTGATTTTGCAATCGTGGTTGTTCTTGGCCTTGGTCTTGGCTTTTGGGGACCAGAAGATTTTCTTATTGGTCTACGTGTGGAAGCCGATATAGAACCTCCTCGACCGTTTCTTCCTCCTCCGGCTTCTCTTCGGCCTCGAGTATTTCTTGATTGAGATGATCTGCTTGCTGGCCGAGATCGTGGCCGTGATTGTTTTTGTGGTGTCTGTGCTGTCATAATAATGGACTGTCTTCTGCTCACTTGAAAATAGCATGTTTTGCCAAAATCAACCGAGCGGTTAGTGTTAGTGTATAAGGGAGTAACGTACTCGCCCTATGTAATAATGAATAATGTTTATGCCTTTAATGTAGGCGAAGCTCGCAGCTGAGTAATGCGTTATTTGAGCCTTCGAGCTGTTTTTACGTACCATTGGTCTATTTGTGCAAATCGATCCGATGGTGTTGAAATTCTTGAAAGATTGAATCCTTGGATAGCAGATGGAAGCGGGTAGGTGTAGGTGGGGCTATAAAGGAATATTGCTGGAATTTCCGCAGCAAGGATATCTTGGAATTGGCGATATTTTGTTGCCCGAACTTCTGGGTCGATTGACTCTCGAGCATCTTCTATTAAGGTATCTGCTTTGGTATTAGAAAAGAGTGAAAGGTTTAATCCTGTTCCTTGAGTTTGCGATGAATGCCAGAATGGGTACGGGTCGGGATCTGCTCCGAGAATTTCGCCGTAGAGTAAAATTTCATAGGCTCGCGGTGTAATAACTTCGGAGGCTATTTCAGAGCTTGGTACCACCTCTATTCGTGCCAAAACTCCAATTGCTCGTAACGAGTTTTTAATATGGTCGGATACAGCAATCATTTCTGGTTGATTCACCGTCGTAATAGTGATTGCAAGAATGTCATCGCCTTTTTTTCTGTAAAAAGAGAGTAACGAATCTTCTGGGATTTCTATTTCTGAATCAATCGATATGTTGTCTGTTCCACCTTCTAAGCTGTCTTCAAGTGCCTGAAGTTCTGATTCTTGTTCTTGTCGTAATAGGTTTTTAAATTCCTCTTCGCTTGTTTGTTTCCAGCCAGCTTGCTCGAGTAATGCATTTGCTGTATCGATGTTCGATTCGTAGGTTTTTACTTCTTCATGATACCCAATATATCCTTCTAGGATAGGTGCTTCAATGACTTTGATTGGAGTTTTTATGGCATCGCTTAGTTGTTGTTTGTCTATTGCGTGCGCAAAAGCTTGTCGAACACGTTTGTCCTGAAGTGCTTTATTTTGATTTTGGTTAAAGAATAATGCGGTGGTTTGTGGAAGCGCAAGCTGGTGGAATGTAATATCTTTTTTACCATTCAATGTTTCTAAAAGGTTTTGTGGCAAGAAGCTCATGCCGTCTACTTTGTTGCTTTCAAGTGCTGCGACTGCGCTCGGGAAATCTGGGTAAAATTTAAAGGTGATTTCTTCGAGATATGCAGGGGTAGTATAGTAATGTTGGTTTCTTTCAATGGTATATTGTTTTACCGATCCTTTTGAATCTTTTGCGAGCGATTTAAATTGATACGGCCCAGACCCAATAGGGTTAGAAAGATTAATCTGAGCAAGTGATGCCGACGATGGGTCTATATCTTTCCAAATATGTTCTGGCAATATGCCAAAAGTTAAAGCCGTAAGAAATGGCGCGAATGGTTCTTCTAATTGAAACTGAACAGTACGATCGTCTACCTGTTGGAGTTTTACACCAGCAAGAGTTGCCTGTAATGGGCTTTTATAGTTTGGGTTTTGGATTGCCGCTACCGTAAACAATACGTCGTTTATAGTAAGGGCTTCGCCATCGTGCCATTCGATGTTTTCTTTTAAATGGATGGTGTATGTTTTTTGATCTTCTCCGATGGTATATTTCTCTGCAAGATCTGGCTCGTATTCTTGTCCGTTGTATTTTAACAGCCCAGAAAAAACTAGTTGCGTTATATCTCTGTCTGCGTCATTAGCAGCAGCATAGAGTGGGTTAATATAGGTAGGTTGTCCTACGATTGTTTCTGCATATTTCCCACCGACTGCTGGAACAACGTCGGTGTTTTGCCAGATAATTCTGCTGGTAAGAAGTACTATTAAAATAATACTCACAACACTTGCGCCATGAAAAATAGCTCTTTCTTTAGATGAAAGAAATTGAGCAGTATATTTAAATTGGCGGATGCTGGGAAACTTTTTTTTGCGTAACGCAGATACAAGTTTTTTATCGAGATCTGGCCCAGTAGCTTTTTTCTTCTTAAATATCAGAGAGATTTGAATCCAAGCACAAAACCCCTTTCAAAGGCGTTATGGTGTGCTTTTGTTATAGTCTCGCACGGTTTTATATAATAATTGATACGAGTGCTACCGCAATAAATGCGATAGCAAAAATGATAGTTGAAATATAGAGAACCTTTTCAGGCCCACGTTTTGTGCGGTGAACAGCGCCAGCTCCTCCAAAAACTTCCCCAAGCCCGGCTCCGCGATCTTGGAAAATAATAGATAAAACAAGCAGTACGCTTAAAACAATTTGTGTGATTAGTAGCCAGTTCATACGAGAAAAGTAAATCTGTAACGAGATGACTATATCACAGGAATGGTGAACTCGTCAATGTTTTTTGTTGGATATTAGACGGATGTTTAAAGAGGCTCTATAATACAAATCTATATGAATATATTAGAAGGTTTAAACGAACAACAAAGCCAAGCAGTACAGGCCACAAAAGGGCCTGTTTTGGTGCTTGCTGGCGCTGGAAGCGGTAAAACAAAGGCATTAGTGCATAGAATTGCATATCTTATAAAAGAAGAGAGAGTAAAGCCGGAGCAGATTTTGGCAGTAACATTTACGAACAAAGCTGCCGAAGAAATGAAAAAACGAGTTGCGGAATTATTAGGAATCCCTGGTTCTAAAATTCCTAAATTTGGAAACCAATTAGACCAAACACTTTTCCCGGTGATGGGGACGTTTCATTCATTAAGCGTTCGGATTTTAAGAAAAGAAGCTGGCTTAATTGGCTATAAAAATGAATTTGTTATTTATGATACAAACGATCAAAAATCTACCATAAAACAGGCGATGGATGAATTAAATATCTCGCATAAAGATTTTAACCCGCAGCAAATTTTATGGGCTATTTCTGCTGCTAAGAATAAATTGTTAACACCAGCAAAATTTATGGCCGAGGCCGACGGGTTTGTAGAAGAAATTGCTGCGAAAATTTATCAGGAATATCAAAAAATATTAAAGCGCTCGCATGCAATGGACTTTGATGATTTGATTATGCATACGGTGGGTATTTTCAAGAAATTCCCAGATGTATTAGAAAAATATCAAGATAGATTTCAATATATAATGGTAGACGAGTATCAAGACACCAATCATGCTCAGTATTTATGGATTTCGTTGTTGGCAAAAAAGTATAAAAATATTTTTGTTGTTGGCGATGACTGGCAAGCTATTTATGGCTGGAGAGGAGCAGATTTTAAAAATATCTTGAATTTCGAAAAAGATTATAAACAAGCAAAGGTATTTTATTTAGAACAGAATTATCGTTCTACCCAACCTATTTTAGATCTTGGGAACTACATTATTAAACAAAATTCAAATCAAAAAGACAAAACCTTGTGGACCGAAGATAAGTCCTCTATACTCCCAAATATTGTTGAATGCCCAGATGAACGGATAGAGGGTGAGTATATATTGCAGCATATTGGAAATAAGGTAAAAAAAGAAAGTGCGTTCGATGATGTTGTATATGAATACGACGACGGAAGCCAAGTTGATGGTGTTTCGCTGCTGGACAAAATACTTGCTCAGCAAAAAAATAAGAAAGAAACAAATAATGGCTGGGCGCTTCCTAAGTTCGAGATAAATATGGAGGGAGTAGATTTATCGAAACATGTTATTTTGTATAGAACCAACGCCCAATCGCGTGCAATAGAAGAAGTGTTGTTAACCTACGGCGTCCCGTATCGTATTGTTGGTGGGATGAAGTTTTACGATAGAAAAGAAATAAAGGATATGCTTGCTTTGTTACGATTTTTGTTGAATACAGACGACTTAGTAAGTTTTGACCGGGTGATAGATGTTATGGGGGAAGGCATTGGAGCAAAGACCATTACACTTGTACGCCAAGAATCACGTAGGAGTAATGTTCCGGTGATTGATGTAATGAAAAATGCCGAACAGTTGGCTGATTTTTCTGGTGCAAGGGTAGGGAAGCTGGTTCAATTTGGTGAGATGATAGAAGATTTAATGGCACAATTAGAAGACTCAACATTAGACGTTTTTATTGATATTGCAGGCAGAAGATCTGGTTATTTTGAGCGATTAAAAGACGGGACAGAAGAGGGGCAAGCTCGTCTAGAAAATATTGCAGAGCTAAAAACTGTTGCGGGTAAATTTAAAGACACGAAAGGTAAAGAAGGATTGACAATGTTTCTTGAACAAGTGGCTCTTTTGTCTGATTTAGATAAAACAAGAGAAGACAGCTCTCAGTTGACTCTTATGACGCTTCATAGCGCAAAGGGGTTAGAGTACCCATCTGTGTATATGATTGGTTGCGAAGAGGGGTTATTGCCGCATTCAAATAGTATGATGTCTGCAGAAGAAATAGAAGAAGAACGCAGACTTTGTTATGTTGGTGTAACACGTGCAAAGCAAGATTTATATATGCTTCATACTCGAGAGAGAACCATATTTGGAAAAACCATGGTGAATATTCCTTCTCAATTTCTTACAGACATTCCAGATGAAATGGTTGAGCGAATTGTAGTGTAGAATATCAGTTGAACACTTTTTGTGAACAGTGTCTTCGTTTTGTCATCCCGCTCGGTCCCGACCATGTGGGGAGGCTTGACCCGGGATCCAGGTTTAGTAAACTTCATAGTATGAAAGAAGAGTTTTTTCTTACAAAGGCAATAGAAAAAGCAAAAGAGTCAGTTGATCTTGGCGGGTTTCCTGCTGGGGCTATTATTGTAAGAGCCGGTAAAATAATTGGGGAAGGAGTGAGCCTTGGAAATAAGCTCCATGACCCAACAAATCACGCAGAAGTGGCAGCTATTAGAAGTGCTTGTAAAGAACTAACTTCATCAGACCTTTCAGGATCGATTCTTTTTTCCTCTATGGAGCCTTGTTCTATGTGTTTGGCAGCTGCAATGTGGAGCTCTGTTCCTGAAATTGTGTTTGCTTGCCCAAAAGAAAAATTGAAAGATGAATATTATGGTGGGCATTATCAAATACTGGATTTAAATGAAACATTTGCTCAACCTTTGAAATTAATTCACTTTGGTGAATTAGAAAATGATTCACTAAAAATTGTGAATGACTGGGAGGCTTCCGTAAAATAGGGTTTGTTATTTTTTTCCACGGAGTTTTGCAAGATTTTTGACTGATGATCCAGAGATGGACATCTTTTTTTTCTTTTTTTTGTCGCGACGGGCATTTTTTTGCTCAGCTCGTCGTTCTAAATCTGTGGCCATAGTAGTTTTTGTAGAGACGGGGTTAACCCCGTCTCTACGAGAATATTCTAAATATATTCACGGAGGATTGCTGTCATTTTTTTCCCAAGAAGAGGGAACAGCTCAGAATTTTTAGCTTTTTTTATTTCAGAGATACTGCCAAATTTTTTAAGTAAGTCTTTTTTTCTTTTTGGCCCAATGCCTGGGACAGAATCGAGCAGGGAAGAGGAGTGAGATGCTTTGTGACGAGTTCTAAAATATCCAATCGCAAATCTATGGGCTTCGTCGCGAAGATATTGCAATATTCGCAGTTTTGTGGTGCTTGTGGATAACTTTTTTAATGTATAGGAGGGGAGAGGGCTGGAATTGCTCCAGCGAGGAATATAAATATCTTCTTCTTTTTTTGCCAGCGCTATAAGTGGTATATTTAATTCTAGCATATTCCAGATAGATACTGCAGCGGATAGTTGCCCCTTTCCCCCATCGACTACAACTAAATTTGGAGTGGGCCAAGATTGTTTTTTTTGAGTTTTAAGATGTTGGAATCGTCGTAAGAGTACTTCTTTCATCATGGCGACATCATTTGGACCTTTTATCGTTTTTATCTTGAATTTTCTGTATTGGTCCTTAGCGGGTTTTCCATCAACAAAAACCACCATAGACCCAACAGGGCTGGTACCTTGGATATTAGAAATATCATAACATTCTATTCTTTTTGGGAATGCAGGTAGCTGAAGATCTTTTTGAAGTTCTTGTAATGCAGCACTATGACTCCCCTGGCTTGGTTTATTTTTTTCCCAAGAAGGGAGTTGTTGGGTAAGATATTCTTGGGCGTTTTTTTCGCCAAGCTTTAGAAGCTGTCTCATTTTTCCTCGTGTTGGAATAGAAATTTTTGTTTTGGTATGAAGAATTTTTTGCAGCTGTGATTCCGAGATAGTCGGAGTGTAGGGAACAACAATCTCTTTTGGAAGATTTGGAGAGTGTGGATAGTATTGAAGTAAGAATGCAGTGATTATTTCTGGAAAAGGGGATGTGTGAATGTGTTGAAGGGTGAAGTTTGTTTTTTCGATAACATTCCCCCGCCTAATTTTAAATACATTTACAACAACATTTTTGTTTTTCGCATCTCGAATAAAGCTTATAACATCTTGATTCGTTTTTTTTGTTTGAGAAATTTTATGGCCATCGTATTTAAAATGGTTGATTGCACGTAGCCTGTCTCGCCATTTTGCAGCGCCTTCGAAATTTTTTTCTTGGCTTGCATTTTGCATGTTCGCCTGAATGTAGTTTACTACTTCATCGGTTTTTCCTTCTAACAGTTTTATAATGTTTTCGACTATTTCGCCATATTCTACTTTTAGTTGATTATTTGCTTCTGCTTTTTGAGTGTGCAAGCAAGGTTCGGTGCATCGTTTCATATGATATTGAAGGCATGCACGAGCGGATCCCTTTTCTTTGGTTCTGAATGGGAATATATTCTTGAGTGATCGTAAGGCAATTTCTACTTTATAAGCAGCAAGATATGGCCCGAAATATCGAGCCCCTGGTGTGATTGCTGGCCGGCGGACAATAGATATGGTTGGCCATTCTTTTTTTGTTGTTATCTTAATATATGAATGGCTTTTATTATCTTTTAAAAGAATATTGTGTGCAGGCTGATGTTTTTTTATAAGAATAGATTCCAAAACAAGTGCTTCTGTTTCGGTATCTGTAATAATGGTTTGAATGTCTTCTATCTGCTGAAGCATTATATATTTATGAGGTTCTAAGTCTTTTTGTTTTTGCCAATACGAAGCCACCCGCTTTCGCAAGTTTTTTGCCTTTCCTATATACAACACCTCTTTTTGCTTGTTTTTAAACAAATACACGCCAGGAGAGGTTGGAATATTTTGAGCGTTGAATTTCATAGCCCTAATGTAGCTTGTTGTTTACAAAACGTCAAAGTTATGGTTTCGTAACTATAACCAACGGAAAGGTAAGAAACCATGCCAGATTCTCGAGGTTCCGACATTCCGAGGATGTCGATTGGCGACATCCCTGTTCTTCCGTGCCCCATCATTTGTACCATCGATGGCGTTCTAACTGCATACACGCCAAAGCACACGTCTAGGATAGAGGTGTGCATGAGATTTAGGGCCTATGCTGAGGCCTTATCTGGTGGTTTCGATTTGTTTGGATGCACACAGATTCATGAAAACTGCCGTGGCGAAAATACCAGGTTACGCTGGATTTAGAAGGCGGTGAGTCGTGATATCCTTTGGCGTTTGCAATCGTGCAGACGTCGAGGGACTATTTAATTTAAATTCTAAACTCTAAATTAAAAATACTAAACAATATCAAAATTCTAATATCAAATGTTCGAAACGTTTCGAATTTTGAAATTTGATTATTGAAGTTTGTTTAGAAATTAGTGCTTAGGATTTAGAATTTAACATCTTCTAGGGGGTTGTTTGATAGAGTATTTTCCTGTATACTGCTTTCTTGTTGGCCACATAAAACTATGGCAGGGAAAATACATATTAAAGGCGCACGCGTGCACAACCTTAAAAATATCACGGTAGATATTCCTCGTGATAAATTGGTTGTAATTACCGGACTTTCTGGGTCTGGGAAATCTTCTTTGGCATTTGATACAATTTACGCAGAAGGGCAGCGCAGGTATGTAGAATCTTTATCTGCATATGCACGTCAGTTTTTGGGATTAATGGACAAGCCAGATGTCGATCAGATAGATGGGCTTTCCCCTGCTATTGCAATCGATCAAAAAACTGCTTCGCATAATCCACGCTCGACGGTTGGCACGGTAACGGAGATTTATGATTATCTCCGTCTTTTATTTGCTCGAGTTGGAGTTCCACATTGTCCTATTAGTGGCGAAAAGCTTGAAAAACAAACCATAGACCAGATAACCGATAAAGTGCTAGCGCTTCCATCAAAAACAGCTATCGCGGTTGTTGCGCCTGTTATACGTGATCAGAAAGGTGAGCACAAACGAACAATAGAAGAGATGCAAAAAGCAGGATATGCTCGTGTGCGAATAGATGGCAGCTTAATGATGATAGATGAAGCAGAAGATATAAAACTTGATCCAAAGAAAAAACATACGATAGATGTAGTGGTAGATAGGCTTATTATTTCTGCTAAAACAGATAAAGCGAGATTAACAGATTCATTAGAAACAGCGTTGGATCTTGGAGATGGGCTTGTGATTGTTCTTGATACCGACACCAATAAGGAGTTTTTATTTAGTCAGCATTACTACTCCCCTCATTGCGAGATTAACTTACCAGAATTAGAACCACGACATTTTTCGTTTAACAGTCCGCATGGAGCATGTGAAGAATGTGGCGGACTTGGGTCTAAGTTAGAGGTTGATTCAGATTTTATTGTTCCTAATAAAAAATTAACAATAGCAGAAGGCGCTATTCGGCCATGGGCACGGAGTGCGTCTCATCAAACCTGGTATACCAGAATTCTTGCGGCAGTTGCAGAAGAATATGGCTTCGATTTAAATACGCCGTATCAAGACTTAAAGAAAAAAGATATAGAAATTCTTTTGAATGGATCTGGAAATAAACAATATAAATTAGGGTTTTCTTCTGATAAGTTTTCTGGCGAATATGCGACTTCATTCGAAGGAATTATTCCAAACCTTGAACGTAGGTATAAAGAAACAGATTCAGATTATATTAGAAGGGAAATAGAAGGCTACATGCGGATTATTGAATGTCCAGTGTGTCATGGAAAACGCCTCAGAAAAGATGTGTGGAATGTAACGGTTGGTGGTTGGACGATAACAGAGATAGTTACCTTGCCTATTAATGAATGCTTGGAGTTGTTCCAAAAATTGAGTAATCCTAAAAAGAAAACAAAGAAAAGTTTAGACAAAAAATCTCAAGAGATTTCCCGACAGATTTTAAAAGAGATTATTGCCCGGTTGTCGTTTTTAGATAATGTAGGGATTTCGTATCTTACACTCGATCGTTCGGCTTCTACACTTTCGGGTGGAGAGTCTCAACGTATTCGACTTGCAACACAGATTGGGTCTGGGCTTTCTGGTGTTATTTATATTTTAGACGAACCATCTATTGGGTTACATCAACGAGATAACGATCGCTTGATAAAGACGCTGAAAAATTTACGAGATTTAGGAAACACGGTTATTGTGGTAGAGCATGATGAAGACACTATCCGTGCGAGTGATCATGTTATCGATATTGGGCCTGGCGCAGGTGCTCATGGTGGAAAAATTGTTGCTCAAGGAACGCCAGCTCAGATCGAAAAAAAGAAAGATTCGTTAACCGGCGCATATATGTCTGGGAAAGAATCTATTCCAAGTGCGAAAAAGAAACGAGAAGGAAATGGCAAAACGCTTACCATAAAAAAAGCAGAAGAGCATAATTTGCAAGGTATTCATGCGACTATTCCGCTCGGGCAATTTGTGTGTGTAACAGGAGTATCTGGATCTGGAAAATCTACGCTTGTAACAGATATTTTAGCAAAGGCACTTCGGAGGCATTTTCATCGAGCAAAAGACAGGCCAGGAAAGCACGAGGGCATAGACGGGCTCGAGCATTTGGATAAAGTAATAGAAATAGACCAATCTCCGATTGGTAGAACCCCACGTTCTAATCCTGCAACCTATACAGGCTTGTTTACTCCAATCCGAGATTTATTTGCACAGACACCAGAGGCAAAAATTCGGGGTTATAGACCAGGAAGGTTTAGTTTTAATGTAAAAGGCGGCAGATGCGAGGCCTGTCAGGGTGATGGATTGGTTAAGATAGAAATGCATTTTTTGCCAGATGTGTATGTTGAATGCGAGGAATGTAGTGGCAGACGCTATAATCAACAAGTGTTAGATATTCATTATAAGGGTAAAAATATTTCGGATGTGTTGCATATGACAGTAGAGCAAGCACATGCTTTTTTTAGAAACATTCCTCCGATTGCAAATAAGTTAAAAACATTGGAAGATGTAGGGCTTGGGTATATTCAGCTTGGACAATCGGCTACAACTCTTTCTGGTGGCGAGGCTCAACGAATTAAGCTCGCGAGCGAATTATCTCGTCGTGCAACCGGAAAAACATTGTATATTTTAGACGAGCCAACGACCGGTCTTCATTTTGAAGATGTAAAAAGGCTTCTTATGGTATTAAATCGTTTAGTAGATAAAGGGAATAGTATTCTCGTTATTGAACATAATTTAGATGTTGTTAAATCTGCAGACTGGATTATAGATTTAGGCCCAGATGGTGGAGATAAAGGCGGGTTTATTGTTGCAGAAGGCAGACCAAAGGATATTATAAAACAGAAAAAAAGTTATACAGGCCAATATCTTAAACGAATGTTTGAATAATATGGAACTTGAATCGGCGGTTCTTGAAACCATGGTCTATTACGACCTCTTTGACTACCCTCTTTCTGGGGTAGAATTATGGAAGTACCTTATCTCGGCAGAATCATATTCGTTGGACGAGGTGATTCAAACTGCAAATCAGCATAAAGAAATCGCATTCGATCGCGGTTTTTTTTGTATAAAAGGAAAAGAATGGGTTATAGGCGAACGGATGGATCGATACAATACGGCCCTTCGTTTACGGAAAAAATTGTATCGCTGGAGGTGGGTTTTTAGAAGCATTCCTTTTATGAGGGCTGTGTATATTTCGGGTCCTTTGGCTCAAGATGCGCCTCATAAAGAAAGCGATATCGATTTGATTCTTTTTTCCAAACATAACAGATTATGGACCAGTAGGTTTTTTATGACAACTGTTTTAAAAGTGTTTCGGGCTCGACCACAATATATTCCAACCTTACAAAAAATGAGAGGTACCAATAAAGGAAAGCTTTGTTGTAATCTTTGGGTGTCTGATGAAAAGAACAGTCTTGAGCCATACGCATTACCACCGACAGATTCCCATTTTGCTTTATGGCTTAAGCATATTACTCCTTTGTGGGTTTCTGATGAGCAGGTGAGTAAAAAATTTGTTCACGATAATTCTTGGATAAAAAAAGTATCTGAATTTGAAAACACCGCTGTTGTTTATAAAAAAGCGACGTGGATTCAAAGGATTGCAGAAATGATTGTGAGAATTATCCCAGATAGCTGGTATCAAAGTCTTCAATGGGTGCTTATGCCCGCTGAAATGAAGAAAAAAGCCCAGAGCAAAGATACTTCGGTTGTGGTAAGAAGAAATTGTGCTAAACTGCATGTGACAGATAAGAGAGATTATTATAATCGTGCTTGGAGGGAGCGTGTGCAAGCATATGACCAGCCACGATCATAGAGATACAACTCTGAGTACATCGAAGTTTATTCAGAGACTTACCCTCTTACTTTTTATATTGCTCCCAATTCAAACGCGCTGGATTGCAGTACCAGCAACGCTTCATGGCGGGTATTGGGAATACGGAACTGTGTCTTTATATGCGACACAGATTTTTATTTTTTTAATAGCCGCATATTATCTTCTTCAAACATATAAAAATAAAAAGCAACCGCTTTCGTTGTTGATAGTAAAATCTTGGGTAGGTTTATTTATAACAAAGCACAAGGTTTTAACGCTTTTTTTGTTTTGGTTGCTGTTAAGTATTTTATGGGCGCCAAGAACAGCAGCAATTGGTGTTTGGTTATTATTGTTTTTAACTGCTGTATGTTTTTGGTATGTGCTTCAAGCAAGTAAGTTGTCTTTAAAGGTTATACTCGTGTCTGTAGGAATCGGGATGCTTATTTCTGGAGGGATAGGGATGATACAATTTGCGCAACAACATGTGCCAGCTTCGAGTTTATGGGGGGTTGCAGAACAGAATCCGCAAGATTTGGGCCCATCTACCGTAGAAACTTCTTTGCGGCGATGGCTTCGAGGCTACGGTACGTTTCCTCATCCTAATCTTTTGGGTGGATGGATGGTATTGGGGCTTTTGTGTTGGTTAGGAGTGTTTTTAGCTACTCACCCGCTTACTTCAGACAAAGATTCATGGGCGCGGCTTATGGCGATTGTGGGGACAGTAGTTGGTGCTGGCGGGCTCTGGCTTTCGTTTTCTCGGAGTGCGTGGCTAGGGTTTTGTGTGTTTTTATTTTTGTTTTGGCTGTATGTATTAATCAAAAAAAGAACATGGTTTATTCCTGTTTTTAAATGGACGCTTCTTATCGCTCTTATGCTGGTTATTTCTGCAGCGGTTTTTGAAGACCCTTTCCGTGCTCGGACTTCGTTTGTCGACCAAAGCTCGCTTGCACAATTTAGACTAGAAGAACAATCTCAGAACGATCGTGTTAAACAATGGCAAGAAGCAAAAGATATTGGTTTTTCAAAAACTGCTGGAGTTGGTTCTGGTGTTGGAAACTATACCGCCTTTCTTGGCCGGCTGTTTCCCTCTCGAGAGGTGTATCAATTGCAACCAATGCATAGCACTCCTGTACTTGTTGGGCTTGAACTTGGGATTATTGGGAGTTTTTTGCTGTTGCTGTTGATTATTCAATATATAAAAAAGTTTGTTCAGCATCCATTTGGAATGTTTTTGCTTATAGCAGTTCTGGGGATGATGCTGTTCGATCATTATTGGTGGAGCCTGTACCCTGGGGTACTTGCAACCACTTTTGCGTTCTGGTTTGCAGCCCAAAATATAACAAAACCAGAGCAATTAAGGATATTTGGAGCATCATAGGCTTTTTTTAGCATAATAAGAGAAAAAATAAATTAGCACTAAGTCTTGACAAGTGCTAATTTTGTTATATAATGAGCTGTGCCTTTCACTTATATATAAGCAATGGTAGTGAAAGATTTTGGTTAAAATTAATAGTTAAAGATATTTCTATGAATATTCGTCCATTAGGCGATAGGGTCATTGTAAAGCCTGCTTCCGAAGAAGAGGTTACAAAGTCGGGGATTGTTCTTCCCGATTCCGCAAAAGAAGAAAAACCAGAAAAAGGAGAGGTTGTTGCCGTTGGTCCTGGAAAGATTCTTGAAAACGGTAGTAGGCAAGATATTTCGGTATCTGTTGGCGATACTATTGTATTCGCAAAATACGCACCAAACGAAATAAAGGTAGATGGTGACGAACTTTTGATTATTCGGGAGGAAGATATTATGGCAGTAGTAGAGAATTAATACGTCTATAAACAATATGGCAAAGCAAATTTTATTTGAAGAAGAAGCACGACAAGCAATGAAGAAAGGTGTTGATACACTTGCAAATGCAGTAAAGGTAACCCTCGGCCCAAAAGGCCGTAATGTTGTTTTGGATAGAGGCTTTGGATCCCCTACCATTACTAAAGATGGTGTTTCTGTTGCACGAGAAATTGAACTGGAAGATAAGTTCGAGAATATTGGAGCAGAGCTCGTAAAAGAAGTTGCATCTAAAACAAACGATGTTGCTGGTGATGGAACAACCACAGCTACCTTACTTGCTCAGGTGATGGTTACAACAGGAATGAAGAATGTTACTGCTGGCGCCTCGCCTATTTCATTAAAACGAGGAATGGACAGAGCTGTTGAAACAGTAGTAGAAGAGCTTAACAAAATTTCTAAAGATGTTTCGGGTAAAGAAGAGATTGCTCAGGTTGCATCTATCTCTGCGAATGATCCGGAGATAGGACAAAAGATTGCAGAAGCAATGGAGAAGGTTGGAAAAGACGGTGTTATTACGGTAGAAGAATCACAAGCATTTGGTATCGATACCGAACTTGTAGAGGGAATGCAATTTGATAGAGGGTATGTGTCTCCTTATATGGTAACCAACAGCGAAAGCATGGAAGCTGAATTCGAAGACCCGTCTATTCTTATTACCGACAAGAAAATTTCTGCGATTGCAGATATTCTCCCGCTTCTCGAAAAACTTGCACAAGCAGGTAAAAAAGATTTAATTATTATCGCAGAAGACATAGACGGCGAAGCACTTGCAACATTGGTGGTAAATAAACTTCGAGGAACCTTTAATACCTTGGCGGTAAAAGCTCCTGGGTTTGGCGACAGACGAAAAGAAATGCTAGAAGATATCGCAATTGTTACTGGCGGAAAAGTTATTTCCGAAGATGTTGGCATGAAACTAGATGCAACAGAAGTAGAAATGCTTGGGAGCGCCCGAAAAGTTATTGCAACAAAAGATAATACTACGCTTGTTGAAGGCCGAGGAGACGAACAAGCAATAAAAGAGAGAGTTGCTATGATTCGAAAACAAATCGAAGAAAGCGATTCCGATTTTGACAAAGAAAAATTCCAAGAACGATTGGCTCGATTATCTGGTGGAGTTGCGATCGTAAAAGTTGGAGCAGCAAGTGAAGTAGAAATGAAAGAAAAGAAACACAGAATAGAAGACGCACTCGCAGCTACTAAAGCTGCTGTAGAAGAAGGCATTGTTCCTGGCGGTGGAGTTGCTCTCTTGCGGTCTCAAACAGCTCTTGAATCTTTACGTGTTGCTGGTGATGAAGAAATTGGAGTTGCTATTGTTCGCAGAGCATTAGAAGAGCCTATTCGTCAGATTGCAACAAATGCTGGAACCGATGGGTCTATTGTTGTAGAGGAAATTCGAAAGCAGCAAGGGTCTATGGGGTATAATGCAGAAATCAACGAATATACCGATATGATTGTTGCTGGAATTGTTGACCCAACAAAAGTTACTCGATCTGCCTTGCAGAATGCAGTTTCTATCGCAGGAATGTTCTTAACCACCGAAGCTGTGGTTACAGATTTAAAAGACGAAGACGAAGCACCTCAAATGCCTGCTGGAATGCCAGGTGGCATGGGGATGGGAATGTAAGGTATACTAAACATATTATTGCCAAACAGGAGCTTTTGCTCCTGTTTGTGTGTTCACTTATAAATCGGTATAATACATATTCAGGAGTGATTGTTAGCTAAATATAAAAATCAATCCAAAGTTTTGTTATGAATAAAAACACAAAAATAGTGTGTACTATTGGGCCTGCTTCAGATGAAGGAAAAGTGATAGACCAGCTGATACGAAATGGAATGAACATTGCCCGTTTAAATTTTTCTCATGGAACGCACGCACAGCATGCAACGCTTATAAAAAACATTCGAGCTGCATCGAAGCGTACGAAAAAACCAATAGCAATTTTGCAGGATCTTCAAGGTCCTCGTATTCGTATTGGCGTATTGGCAGAACCAGTAAAAATTGTTCGCAACGATAAAGTGATTCTTATTCCAGAATCGCAATTTGAAGATGTTCTGAATCATTCCGAGAGAAAGTTTCTTCCTGTTCAATATGAAGAGTTGTATAAAGACGTAAAGAAAGGAAGCACTATTTTAATAGACGAAGGCTTTATAGAGTTAACGGTCCAACGGATTGTTGGTGACCAGATTGTAACAAAAGTTATAACCTCTGGAGAAGTGAAGTCGAATAAAGGAATAAATACTCCAGGGCTCGAGCTTTCTGCTGATCCATTAACAAAAAAAGACAGAGAAGATGTTCGGTTTGGGGTAGAGAACGATGTAGATGCTATTGCTCTTTCTTTTGTTGCATCTGCAGAAGATATGGCAACTCTTCGGAAAGAAGTTCAACGCAGAGTAAAAAAAGGCGCTATTCCTGCTCTTATCGCAAAAATTGAACGCCAATCTGCGATGGATGATTTAGAAGATATAGTAGAAGAATCAGATGGTGTTATGGTTGCGCGTGGTGACCTTGCTTTAGAAACCTCAGCAGCCGAGGTTCCTGTTATGCAAAAAAAGATTATTGGTGAATGCGCGCGCCAAGGAAAACCGGTGATAGTTGCAACCCAAATGCTCGACTCTATGATCCAGAACCCTCGGCCAACGCGGGCAGAAGTTTCCGATGTTTCGAATGCGGTGGTAGATCACGCTGATTGTGTAATGCTTTCTGGCGAGACTGCGAGTGGCGAATATCCGGTTGAAGCAGTTGGTATGATGAATAGCATTATAGAAGAAACAGAAGCTTCTCCGTATGACGATGTGTCGCCCGTATCTTCACATAATATAACCTGGTCGCTTGCTGATAGGAATGCTATTGCAGAGGCTGCTGTTGATATTGCATTTACCGAAGATGCTGCAGCGATTGTGGTAACCTCGTTAACAGGAGCAACGGTTCGAGCGGTTGTTCGCCTTCGACCACAGATTCCTATATTAGGGTTGGTTCCAAACGAAACAATTCAAAGAAAATTGTTGTTTTCTTGGGGAGTTCGGCCGATTGTAATAGGGAAATGCGAGAATGTAGACGGGCTTATTAAGGAATCGACAAAAGCTTTGGCAAAAGAAAAACTCACCCAAAAGGGTGATAAAGTAGTTTTGGTCGCTGGTCAGCAAGTCGGAACCACTGGAACAACAAATTTTGTTCAGGTTCAGGAATTATAAAAATTATTATCAACGTGTTTTATTGTAGAGACGTCCCTGGTGGGGCGTCTTTCTGTATTACCCTGAAGGACGTTTGAACCACTTCCTCATTTCTTTATCAGAAAGTTCTATAGTGCATGGTCTGCCATGAATACATGATTGGTTATTGGGCGTATCTATCCAGGCACAGATAAGAGCTATCTGTTGTTCTGTTGAAAGTAAGTCCCCAAATTTTATAGCAGTCTTACAAGCCACTATTTTACAGAGTGCGTCTTTTTTTTCTTCTACCGAATTGTTTCCTGCCATTTCAGACCGCAAATCGTGGAATAATTCTAAGATAGCTTCTTTAGCGTTGCTGTCGCCAATAACACTTGGCAAGGCGTTTACTGCGAGTGTTGTTCCTCCAAATGGTTCTATCTCGAATCCGAATTCAGTAAATAATTCTTGGTATTCTTCGAACAACGCATATTCTTGTGGAGGGAGATCTATCGTAATAGGGAATGCGCATTTTTGAGAAGAAATAGTATCTGAAGTCTGTTTTAGCTGATGGTAGTTTACTCGCTCGCTCATTGCATGTTGATCCATAACCATCATTCCATCGGTGGTCTCTAAAATAAGATACGATGAATGGATTTGCCCGATAACTTTCCATCCTTCTGGTAACTGAATCTCTGCTATTTGTCCGTTATCCTCTGGCTGTATTGCTGATGAAATAGCGGGAGATTGAAGTGTGTAAAGATTCATCGCTCTCCGAACATCTTCTGGCTGAGGTTTAGGTGCCTGTTGAGAAGGCGCGGAATATCTGTGTTGATGCCGAATGGGTGTTGGCTGGGAAAAGGTTTCTAAAGGAATTTCTGATGAGGCAGCAACAGGTTCGAATCCAGAAAGATGTTGAGATACAATTTTCTTTACATTAGAAAAGATAAGAGATGTATCAGAAAATTTTACCTCGAGTTTTCGAGGGTGGACGTTTACATCAACTGTTTTAGGATCAACAGTAATATGAACAATAGCAGAAGGATGAGTATATCGAGGGATAAGTGATCCATACCCGTCTTTTACTGCTTTTAGAGTTAAGAAATCTTGAACAGCTCGGTTGTTCACAAAGACATGCTGCATATCTCTTTTTTCAGATGCATGTCGTGGGTGGGCTAAAAATCCTTGAATGCGAAGTGTTTCTCCTCCTGCATTCATTTCAATAAGATCTGTTCCTTTTTCTGGCCCCCAGAGCGTTGCTACTCGTTGTTTCCAAGAATTTGTTGCTGGGAGCGTAAGAACAGGTTTGTTGTTGTGAAAAACTTGCCAATTCACCGTATGCGTTAGAAGCGCAAACTGAGTAAGTAATGTAATACAATGTTTAAATTCTGTTTGCGCACTTTTTAAATATTTTTGTCTGGCAGGGACATTATAAAAAAGATTCCGTACTTCTATGGTGGTGCCAACTGGCGCGCCGCCTTGTGTTATTTGTTTGTTGCCATTTTCCATGGTAACAATCGTTGCTGTTGAATCTTCTTCTCGGCGTGTGGTTAATGAAAATTGGCTTACGCTCGAAATACTTGCAAGTGCTTCGCCTCTAAATCCGAACGATTGTATAGAGAATAAATCTTCTAAAGATTGTATTTTGCTGGTGGTGTGAGGTTCTGTTGCTTGTTCGGCATCTTCTACGCTCATGCCGTGTCCGTTATCGGTTATTTGAATATTTTTCATCCCGCCTTCGGTAAGATCTATTCGAATATTAGAAGCCCCGGCATCGAGTGAGTTTTCGACACATTCTTTTAATACCGACGCTGGTCGCTCTACAACCTCGCCAGCAGCTATTTTGTTAATAATATCTTGTGGAAGTTTTACAATTGTCATAGATTTAGATGATAAAACAATATGTGAAATCGTCATTCTGAGGAGACTGCATGTCGAGGAAGAATCTCGTTTTATTGATCAAGCGAGATTCTTCGACTGTTGCAGTCTCAGAATGACGATAGTGTATCTCTTGAGATGAGAAATAATTAGGTGTGTTTTTTGAGTTCTTCTAAAAATTGTAATGCCTGAATTGGCGTCATGCTGTTTGGGTCTGTGGTTTGAATTTTAGTAACAAGCCCTTCGTGTTGGCACGTAGAAAACAACGTCGGCTGGTTCGACTCATCTTCAATCTGTTTGGGAGGTGCGGATCCGTTCTCGAGTGTGCCGAGCTTTTCTTTTGCAGAATCTATAATAGGCGCTGGCATACCGGCAAGTTTAGCGACCTCTACGCCGTATGATCTGTCTATTCCTCCTGGTTCTACGGTGTGAAGAAAAATAACGCCTTCCTTTTCGTTTTCTTTCACCATTACTCTATAGTTTTGGCAGCGGTCTAATGTTTCGCCTAGCTCTATTAATTCGTGGTAATGGGTAGCGAATAGTGTTTTTGTTCTGGAGTGCTCGTGCAAATGTGAAAGAATCGCCCATGCAATTGCAACGCCATCGTAGGTAGAGGTTCCTCTACCGAGCTCATCAAAAATAATAAGGCTGCTGTCGGTTGCGTTATGAAGAATATGCGCGGCTTCTTGCATTTCTACCATAAAGGTAGATTGTCCTCTAGAAAGATCGTCGGTTGCACCAACACGTGTAAATATTCTGTCGACAACGCCTATGGTTGCTTTATGCGCTGGAACAAACGAGCCAATCTGCGCCATTAAAACAATTAATGCGGTTTGTCGTAAGTAGCTCGACTTACCACTCATGTTTGGTCCCGTTAGAATAATAATTTGATGGTCTTGGGAATTGAGGTTGGTGTTATTAGGAACGTATGGAGTTTTTAAACTTTTTTCGATAACAGGATGCCGGCCGTGAGTAATATTAATTTCGGAATCTTTGGTAATAGTTGGTTTGTTGTACTGAAGTTCTATCGCATTTTTTGCAAACGAAAGAAGGACATCTATTTCCGAGATTGCATTGGCAATCTTTTTTATGGTTGGAAGATGCGGAATACATTTCTGTGTTAATTCTTCGAATAGATTTTTCTCTATCGAAAGAATCGTCTCTTCTGCGGTTAAGACTTTTTCTTCGTATTCTTTAAGCTTTGGGGTTATAAATCGTTCGGCATTTACCAATGTTTGTCTTCGTTCGTATGTTTCTGGGACATCTTCTGCTTTCGATTTCGTTACTTCGATAAAATAGCCAAACACTCTATTAAATTTTATTTTCAATTTTTCTATCCCGGTTTCTTTTCTTTGTTCTTCTTGATACTGCGCCAGCCACTCTTTTCCTCCTGTCGCTATTTTTCTTAATTCATCGAGCTCTTTATGAAACCCATCTTTCATAACATTCCCGCTATCTATCATAACCGGCGGGTCTTCTGATAATTCTTTTGTAAGAAGTGTCTCGAGTTCTTCCCATTCTTTTTTTTGAAGTGATTGTTTGATCGATTTAAAGTTAGTGCTTTTAGCACTGCTGAATGTTTTAGAAATTTCCGGCAGAATGGCAAGAGTTTCACGATGATGATACAAATCTCTTGGGGTTACTCTAGCTGTCCCTATTTTTCCGGCTATTCTTTCTATATCGGAAATCTTTTTTAAGAGAGGTTCTAAGGTTTGTTTAAAGAGGGGGGTGTTTACGCATTCCTCAACAGCATTTAATCTGCCTTCTATTTCTTTTTCGTCTAATAGTGGATGCAATAACCATTGGCGGATAAGCCTGCCACCCATAGGAGTTTGAGTTGTATCTATTACATCAAGCAAACTTCCTTTTATGGCATGCGTACGTTGCGTATAGAAAAGCTCGAGGTTTCTAATAGTTGTTTCGTCTAACAGCATGCTCGACTGCCATTGATATTGCTGAATATGAGTAAGGTGAGACAGTTCTGTTTTTTGAGTGTCTTTTAAGTATTGCAAAAGCCTTGCCGCTGCAATGGTGTGCGGGTTTTCCGGATCCATACCAAAGCTATCGAGAGAATGAATGTTAAAGTGATCTGTTAATAAAGACTCGGCATCAAGCGTTAGCATGGGCGCATTTATAAGCGGCAAGTCGGCTATCTCTTGCGGCGGTGCTTGTGCTATTTCTTCGTGGGTTAAGATTTCTGCAGGATCGAGTCTTTTTAAAAGTGTATGTGCAGTACTTTGCGTTGGCACGGTTGTAACAAAAAAATCTCCAGTGGTAATATCGCAGAATGCAATTCCAAAGGCGTCTTTTGTTGGTGCGAAAGACGCGCAATAGTTGTTTGAGTTTCCTTGTAATATGTTATCTGAAAATGTTGTTCCTGGTGTTATTATCCGAACGACTGCACGGTCGACAATTTTTCCTTGGCCAGCAGGTGAGGTTTGGTCTGCTATAGCTACTTTTTTCCCTGCTTTTGTAAGCCCAGCAATATAGTTTTCGGCAGCATGATGAGGGATTCCTGCCATCGGGATTTCATTTGGTGTGTTTTTAAATCTTGCAGTTAAAGCTAAATCGAGGATTGGGGCTGCTTCTGTAGCGTCTTCTCCAAACATTTCATAAAAATCTCCTAACCGAAAGAAAACAATAGCATCTTTATGCTGGTTTTTTATTTTCCAGTATTGCTCTAAAAGCGGCGTTGTTTCCTTTTTCATAACTAACTTATTTTAGGGGGTTTGTCTTTTAAAATCAATTAAATGTTAGAATTTGACAGTAGTATAAAAAAGGGGTATTTTAATGTTAGATTAATGCTTGTTGGGAATTCCCCGACATCATACTAGGAGAGTCAGCCTTGCAAGCTGCTCAGGTTGGAACGACTCGAAGATTCGGTCGTCGATACATGGAGACCGGAAACGAGATGTGGGGGGCGAGAAGAGGCCTCTTCGCTGATCCTGGCATGGGCTTCGCAGTAGCGGAGCAGACAGATGTGGCAATCGCCCCGACTGTCGTGGCCGACGAGGATCCCCAGGATGAAGAAACAGCGGACGCGAACTGACGACAGGCGCACGCTACAAGCGAGGGTTGCTCGGAGGAAGTGGCTTCGCAGGCACTTGTCTCCCAGGCACTGCGCGCTAGCAAACTGCGCACGAAGATGAATTCAGGCGGTCGTGTTAACGAACACGACCGCCAACTGTTTTTTTATTTAGGGTTTCGCGATACAATACAAAAGCATGGATTTAAAAGCACGAGATGTATTAAGAACATATTGGAAAGAAGCTCGCCACTTTAAACTGGCGCTTTTTGTGATGGTTTCTTCTATTGTAGTTGCGGTTGTAGCAGATTTAATAGCACCACTCTATTATAAAAAGTTTTTCGATGTTATTACCGAATCTTCGCCAAGTAATGAAATTGTGACACAACTGGTGATTATATTACTGTTTGTGGTGCTTTATCGCGGTATAAGCTGGCTTGGATTTAGGTTTGCAACCTTTTTAAACCCCTATTTCCAGACGCATGTTATAACAAATCTTCGGCAACGAGCGTTCGATTATTTACTTCATCATTCGCATAGTTTTTTTGCGAACAGCTTTACTGGTTCGTTAGTGCAACGAGTAAACCGATTATCTCGGTCGTTCGAACGGTTTGCAGATAGATTGTATTGGGATTTAATCCCGTTAATTATCCGAATTTTTGTCGTAACATTTTTGTTGTGGTTTATAAACCATACCATCGCAATTTTAATGCTGATTTGGGTCATCCTATTTATTGTTGTTAATTATTTTTTCTCGAACTGGAAAATAAAATACGATATTGCTCGAGCAGAAAAAGAAACCCAAGTAACCGCAGCACTCTCCGATTCGGTAACCAACCATCCAACCGTTCAGTCGTTTGCTGGTGCGGCGTTCGAATCGAAACGATTTGGGAAGGTAAACAAGGCATTACGAAAAGCTACGCGCCTTCAATGGAATATAGATGCTGTGGTAGAGGCTGTTCAGGCGCTATTGTTTATTGGAATAGAATTCGCGCTTTTCTATTTTGCCATTAAGGGCTGGCAGAATGGAACAGTCTCGATTGGAACTTTTGTTCTAATACAATCCTATCTTATCCAGCTTATTATGCAGATGTGGGATTTGGGGAGAGTTATTAGAACCGTCTATGAAAGTTTTGCAGATGCAAAAGAGATGGTAGAAATTTTAGAAACTCCATACGAGATTCAAGATGTAGATGATGCAAAGAAATTACAGGTGAACAAAGGCGGAATTGTGGTTGATTCAGTAGGATTTTCATTTAATAAAACACGTAAAGTTTTAAGAGGAATAAACATAACTATTCAGCCAGGTGAGAAAGTTGCGTTAATTGGGCCGTCTGGAGCGGGGAAATCTACGCTCGTAAAATTGTTAATGAGGCTTTACGACATTCAGGAAGGAGAAATTTTAATAGATAACCAACCTATTCATAAGGTAACGCAGAAGAGTTTGCGAGATTCTATTAGTTTGGTTCCTCAAGATACCATCTTATTCCATCGTCCGATCGCAGAAAATATTCGCTATGGAAAAAGGAATGCAACAGACGAAGAGGTAAAGCGTGCAGCCAAGCTCGCGCATTGCGAAGAGTTTATTAAGGATTTTCCTGAGGGGTATAAAACGTATGTTGGTGAACGCGGGGTAAAACTTTCTGGTGGCGAACGCCAAAGAGTTGCGATTGCGCGAGCTATTTTAAAAGACGCACCTATTCTTATTTTAGACGAAGCTACCTCGAGTTTAGATTCGCATTCAGAAATGCTAATTCAAGATGCTTTAGAGAAATTAATGAAAGGTAAAACAACTATTGTTATAGCCCACAGGCTTTCTACTATCCAAAAGATGGACCGGATTATTGTTATAGACAATGGCGGGGTGGTAGAAGAAGGCAGTCACGATGAATTATTGGCGAAAAAGAATAGCGTGTATAAAAAATTGTGGGATGTTCAGGCCGGCGGTTTCTTAAAAGACGCGTAAAAAGCGGCGATAGCTCTTTCTTTTTTCCTTAGGTTATTGTAGGATATAGCTGGTTTTCTTTTTCGAGAGAAGAGAAAAGTTTTTATTCTTGTGCCCAATAAAAAATAGAATGCAGCATTCTATTTTGAGAGGAAGAGCAGACGCAAGGTGCTGTATTTTTCATAGCTCGACAAAATAGAGGGCGGAGCTGAGGCTTTGCGAAGTGAGCATCCATTTTGTCGAAAGAGGAGACATAATGTGATCGGTGGAGTGGCTTACAATCTTTGATTGAAGACACGGAGCTGTGAGCATTGTGGCGACGTGTGGAGAGGTGGCCGAGTGGTCGAAGGCGCACGCTTGGAAAGCGTGTGTGCGAGAAATCGTACCGTGGGTTCGAATCCCACTCTCTCCGCCATATAAAAATAAAGTGGGATGAGAAGCAAGGTGCCCCGGAGGGGTAAATCCCACTCTCTCCGCCATATAAAAATAAAGTGGGATGAGAAGCAAGGTGCCCCGGAGGGGTAAATCCCACTCTCT